>Ga0209486_10000128_pt1 | contig 35866 bp, 33 predicted proteins | sample NCCompost_FD_187518 | JGI IMG/M metagenome (GOLD analysis project Ga0209486, IMG submission 187518) | Agricultural soil microbial communities from Utah to study Nitrogen management - NC Compost (SPAdes) (version 2) | ecosystem: Environmental > Terrestrial > Soil > Agricultural land | place...
CCTAGCGCGCTTGCGATACGCGTCGATCATCGCGACAGAGACGTCTGCGTCGTAACAGAAAGGCGCGGCCCCGCCCGGACGGCTGGCGCTGCGTCGTCCGCAACGACGGCCAGCGCGATCGAGGTTGTACGGGCAGGGACAGTTGCCTGAATAGCTGGCGATCGAGGCGTCGACGATCGCCCGCTTGATCTGCTCCGCTGACAGAGCGGACCTGGCGGGCGTTTGAGCGAGGGCCGAGTTGGCGGCCAGTACGGCGGCGACGAAGACGGCGCAGATGGCGCTCTTCATTGCGGCTCCAGTAAATAGACAGGCGCAACCGCTGCAGGCCGCCCTCTACATCCTTACCCGCCTGAAAGTTCCTGATACAGCTTGTGCACCTGGGCGTTGGTCTGCACCAGGCTGCCGTTGGTGTCGATGACGTGGGTCGCGCGCTTCACCTTCTCCTCGAGCGGCAGCTGCGCCTCGAGGCGGCGCTGCACTTCGGCGGCGTCGAGGTTGTCGCGCGCCATGATCCGGCGCACCTGCGTCTGCGGCGTGCACGAGGTGACGATGACGGCGTCGTACTCCTTGTCGAGCCCCACCTCGTAGAGCAGCGGGATGTCGGCAATGGCGAACGCGTGCGCCGACTGATCGAGCGCCGCGTACCACTGGTCGATCGCTCCCTTGATGGCGGGATGCAGAATGGCCTCGAGATCGTGCCGCTTGCCGGGATCGGCGAAGACAAGCGCGCCCAGCGTCCGCCGATCGAGATCGCCGTCCGTGGTGAGGATGCCGCGGCCGAACTTCGCCACGACCGCCTCGAACCCCGGCGTGCCGTGCGCGACCACGTCGCGCGCGAGCGTGTCGGCGTCGATGGTGGGCACGCCGAGGGCGGCGAACACCGCCCGCACGTGGCTCTTGCCGGTTCCCATGCCGCCCGTGAGGGCGATGCGCTTCATGCTCTACTCCTCGCCCGCCCGGAGGGCGGGCAATCGGATACTGCCACCGGCGAGGTGGAGCCTGCATGCTCCACGGTCTGAGGCGGAGCCTCGCTGGTCATGACGCCTCACTGGGACCCGGCTCCGGCGCCGGCCGTGCCGGTGTCAGCCGTTCCTCGACGAATGTATTCCACTCGTGGCACTGGGGACACTGCCACAGCAGCTCGGTGCTGCGATAGCGGCAGCGCGTGCACACGTGCGGATCGAGATAGAAGACCGCCTGGTGCGTGAGATCGATGTAGGCACGCACCAGCTGCGCGTCGAACGCAAGCGCCGACAGCGTGCGCCACACGGCCTGGTGGATCGCGATCCCGTGCGGGTGGTGGCCGAGCGCCTCGAGCAGCAGCGTGAACGCCCGGCGGTGCTGCGCGGCGGCCGACAGGTGCTTCGAGAGCGCCAGCCGTGCCCGCCAGTCGCGTGGCTGCGCGGCAATCAGCCGTTCACACAGCTCGACGAACCGCGCCGGCGTGCCGAGCCGGCCGTACGCGCGTTCGAGCCGGTCGAAGGCCAGATGAGCCCGGTCGGGCTGCGTACGCGTGAACTCCTCCCACTGGTTCACCGCCGCCGCCAGGTCGCCTTGCCGCTCGAACACGTCGCCGAGGTTCAGGTAGGCGGGAGCCGTGAGCGGTTCGGTATCGAGCGCCCGGTGAAACGCCGCCGCGGCGGCCGCGGGGTCGGACGCGGTGACCGACTGGCCCAGCTCGTTGTGCAGGAACCCGAGGATGCGGCGGTCGGCCAGGCCGTCACCAGGCGCCTGGTCGAGGATGCGCTCGCGCACCCGGACGGCGTCTGCCCACTGATGCTGCTCCTCGTGGAGCTTCTGCAGGTTCACGAGCGCGTAGCGGTTGCGTGGATCCAGCCGCAGCACGTCCTGAAAGGCGCCGACGGCGCGATCCACGAAGCCGCCATGCCGGAAGTCGAGGCCGAGGCAGAGCAGCACGTACGCGTGCTCGAGCGGCGTCAGATCGGGCCGCTGCAGCAGCGACTGGTGGATGTGGATGGCACGGCCCACCTGTCCCTTCATGCGGAGCAGGTTGCCGAGGATCATCTGGATCTCGAGCGCGTCGCCGCCGGAGCTCGTCGCCTGCGTCAGCTCGTCGATCGCCAGATCGACCTGGCCATCGACCAGGAAGTTGAGCCCCAGCATGTAGTGCGGCGTCTCGCGCAGGCGGCGGCGGTCGATCCAGCGGCCGTCGCGCAGCTTGTAGCGCTCCCAGGCCTTACCCACACCGAGGCCCACGAGCAGGGCGACGAGGACGGCAAGGAACACGTACGGAGTCATCGCGGTATCGAGGTCAGTAACCGTCGCGCGAAGCGCGACAAGGAGATACTGCCACCAGTCGAGGGGCTCTGCAGCGAAGAAAAAGAGCCACTCGACTGGTCAGAACATTTCGATGCGCCAGAGATCGTGCAGGTGCACGACGCCGAGCACGCGGTGCCCGACGTCCACCACCACGACCGCCGTGATGCGCCGCTGCTCGAGGATGTGCAGCGCCGCCGCGGCCATGGTGTCGGGCGCGACCGTGATCGGGCTCGAGGTCATGATCTCGCCGGCGCTGCGCTCGAGCAGGTGGGTGGCGCTCACCATGTGCCGCCGCAGGTCGCCGTCGGTGATGATGCCCTTGAGCGTGCCGTCGGGCGCCACCACGCAGGCCATGCCGAGACCCTTGCTCGAGATCTCGTAGATCACGTCCGGCATGGCCGCGTCGGTGCGGACGATCGGCGCATGTTCGCCCGCGTGCATCAGCTGCTCGACGCGCATCAGCCGCTTGCCGATCTTGCCGCCCGGGTGCCGGTTGGCGAAGTCCTCCTGGCGGAAGCCCTTGGCCACGAGCAGCGCCATCGCCAGCGCGTCGCCCAGCGCCAGCGACGCCGTCGTGCTGGCCGTCGGCACCAGGTTGAGCGGGCAGGCCTCCTCGGACACGCGGCAGTCGAGGGCGACGTCGGCGGCCTCCGCCAGCGTGGACGTGTCGTCGCCGGTCATGGCGATGAGCTTGGCGCCCAGTCGTTTAATCGTCTCGAGCAGGCGCAGCAACTCCTCGGTCTCGCCACTGTAGGAGAGCGCCAGCACGACGTCGTCGGCCTGCAGCACCCCGAGGTCGCCGTGAATGGCCTCGGCCGGGTGCAGGAAGAACGCGGCCGTGCCCGTGCTCGACAGCGTCGCCGCGATCTTGCGGCAGATGATGCCGGACTTGCCCATGCCGGTCACGATGACGCGGCCACGGCACTCGCGCAGCATGCGCACGGCCCGTTCGAAGCGCTCGTCCAGCCGATCGACCAGCGCGAGAATCGCCGCGGCTTCGGTTTGCAGCACGCTGCGCGCCAACGTGAGATCGGGCTTCGGATCCTTCATGGCGCCGCCACCTCGCCGCGCGCGGCGGCATCGATGCGCGTGAGCCTCCGGAGGAGCGGCTCCAGCAGATCGAGCCGCAGCGCGTTGGCGCCGTCGCTCCTGGCGCGCGACGGGTCGTCGTGCACCTCCATGAACACGGCGTCCACGCCGGCCGCGACGCCCGCTGACGCGAGTGGTTCGATGAACTGGGGCAGTCCGCCCGACTCGCCCTCGCCGGCGCCCGGCAGCTGCAGGCTGTGGGTCACGTCGAACACGACGGGGTAGCCGAGCGCGCGCAGCATGGGGAAGGCCCGCATGTCCACCACGAGATTGTTGTAGCCGAAGCTCACGCCGCGCTCGGTGACGAGAATCGACGTGTTGCCGGCCGCTACGACCTTCGCCACCGCATGGCGCATGTCGGCGGGCGAGAGGAACTGGCCCTTCTTGATGTTCACCGTCCTGCCGGTGCGCGCCGCGGCCACCAGCAGATCGGTCTGCCGCGAGAGGAACGCGGGAATCTGCAGCACGTCGGCCACCACCGCGGCCGGCCCCGCCTGCGACGGCTCGTGGATGTCGGTCAGGATCGGCAGGCCGGTCCGGACCTTCACCTCGTCGAGCGCCGCCAGGCCGGCGTCGAGCCCCGGGCCGCGGAACGCCGTGCCCGACGTCCGGTTGGCCTTGTCGAACGAGGCCTTGAAGATCACCGGCACGCCGCACCGCGTGGCGATCTCCTTGATCGCGATCGCCATGTTCAGCAGGTGGGCCGGGCTCTCGATCACGCAGGGCCCGGCAATGAAGGCGAGCGGGGCACCGCCGCCAATCGACAGCGGTCCCACGCGGACCGGCGCTATCGCGGCCGCCGGCGTCGAGGACGATTCGGACACCGGCCTATCGCCCGGCGGCAGACACGCTGACCGGCGCGAGCGTTCCGTTCTTGTGCTGCAGTGCTGCGCCGACGAAGCTGGCAAACAGCGGATGCGGCCGCAGCGGACGTGACTGGAACTCGGGGTGGAACTGCACGGCGACGAACCAGGGATGCGAGGCCATCTCCGCGATCTCCACGAACTTGCCGTCGGGCGAGCGGCCCGACACGCGCATGCCGCGCGTGGCCAGCTCCTGCTCGTAGAGGCAGTTGAACTCGAAGCGGTGGCGGTGACGCTCCTGGATGAGCGAGGTGCCGTAGATGCGCTCGGCCACCGAGCCCGGGGCGAGCTCGCACGCGTAGCGGCCCAGACGCATCGTGCCGCCCAGATCGTCCACGCCGAGCAGGTCGCGCAGCTTGTAGATCACCTTGTGCGGGGCGTTCTCGTCGACTTCTGTGGAATCGGCGCCTTCGAGGCCGCAGATGTTGCGGGCGAACTCGACGGTGGCCCACTGGAAGCCGTAGCAGATGCCGAAGAACGGGATCTGCTTCTCGCGGGCGTACTCGGCGGCCTTCATCATGCCGCGCGTGCCGCGCGAGCCGAAACCGCCGGGCACCAGGATCGCGTTGGCGCCCTCGAGCAGCTTGACGCCGCCTTCCTTCTCGAGCGCCTCGGCCTCCACCCAGTGCAGCTTCACGCTGGCGCGGTGGGCGAAGCCGCCGTGGTAGGCCGCCTCGTTGAGGCTCTTGTACGAATCCTCGTAGCCGGTGTACTTGCCCACGACGTGGATGGTGATCGAGTCGGTGGGGTTCTTGATGCGATCGACCAGCTCTTCCCACGCCTCGGTCTTCGCGCGGGTCATCGGCAGGCCGAGCTGCTTCAGGATGATCTGGTCGAGCCCTTCGGCCTTGAGCACGAGCGGCACTTCGTAGATCGTCGAGACGTCCTTGGCCGTGATCACGGCCTCTTCGGGCACGTCGCAGAAGAGCGCGATCTTGCGCTTGATGTCGGCGTCGAGAAAGCGATCGGTGCGGCACAGCAGCACGTCGGGCTGGATGCCGATGGACCGGAGGTCGCGCACGCTGTGCTGCGTCGGCTTGGTCTTGAGCTCGCCGGCGGTGCCGATGTACGGCACGAGCGTGAGGTGGATGTAGAGCGTGTTGTCGCGTCCGACGTCGAGGCGGAACTGGCGGATGGCCTCGAGGAACGGCATGCTCTCGATGTCGCCCACGGTGCCGCCGATCTCGACGAGCACCACGTCCACATCGCGGCCGGCGACGCGGATGGCGTCCTTGATCTCGTTGGTGATGTGCGGGATGACCTGCACGGTGCGCCCCAGGTAGTCGCCGCGGCGCTCCTTCTGGATGACCGACAGGTAGATCTTGCCGGTGGTCCAGTTGCTGTTGCGCGTGGCCACCATGCTGGTGAAGCGCTCGTAGTGGCCGAGGTCGAGGTCGGTCTCGGCGCCGTCGTCGGTGACGTAGACCTCGCCGTGCTGATACGGGCTCATCGTGCCCGGGTCCACGTTGATGTAGGGATCGAACTTCTGGAGCGCGACGCTATAGCCGTGGTCCTCGAGGAGCCGGCCGATGGAAGCGGCCGCGAGGCCCTTGCCGAGCGACGAGACCACGCCGCCCGTGACGAAGATGTATTTGACAGGCCGTCCGTCAGTTCGCTGAGTCATGCCGCCTCATACGCGTGCCTCCTCGGCCGAGAGCCGCCGGGCACGTTCAAGATCCTGGGGAGTGTCCACGCCAATCGAGTGGTGCTCGGTCACCACCGTGCGGATGCGGTAGCCATGTTCGAGCGCGCGCAGCTGCTCGAGCGATTCGGTGACTTCGAGCGGCGTCTGCGGCAGGGCCGCGAAGCGCAGCAGGAAGTCGCGCCGGAACGCATAGAGGCCCACGTGCACGTACGCCGGCGCACCCGCGGCCGGGTCTGAAGACCCGGCCCCAGGAAGCACTGCGTCGGCGCCGCAGGGAATCGGAGCGCGCGAAAAGTAGAGCGCGTCGCCGCGCGGATCGGTCACCACTTTGACGACGTGCTGGTTGCGGAGGTCGTCGGGATCGGTGAGCCGGCGCCGCGCCGTGGTCATCACGATCGACGCGTCGTCACGCAGCGGAGCGACGATGGCCGTGATCATCGCCGGGTCGATCAAGGGCTCGTCGCCCTGCACGTTGATCACGATGTCGCACGACAGGTCGGCCGCCACTTCGGCGATGCGGTCGGTACCGGTGCGGTGCGTGGGGCGCGTCATCCGCGCGATGCCGCCAAAGGCCTCCACCGCGTCGACGATCCGCTGGTCGTCGGTGGCCACGACCACGGCATCCACCCCTTCAGCCTCGGCGGCGCGGCGGTAGACGTGCTCGATCATCGGCCGGCCTCCGATATCGGCGAGCGGCTTGCCGGGCAGGCGTGACGAGTCGTAGCGGGCAGGGATGACGGCGACGATGGCGGGTGTCTGTGACGTTCGAAGGAAAGGATTCCGGAACGTGACGGGCGACACGGCGGATCATAGCACGGTGCTCCACGGATGTCGGCCGAGTCGGGTCGATCATCTCTCTATTCCGCCATGGGTTGCGGCGACGACGGCGCGACTACACGCGCGGCGCGTTGGAACCGAGAAGGAACAGGGGGAGTGCTAACATGGCGCCGGTGTCGCCGATGACCTGGAATCTCAAGTGGAAGCTGGCGGCGACGGGCACGGCCGCCCTTGCGGGGTGGTTCGCCTCGCCGCCGCTGCAGCTGGCCGGCCCCGCCGCGGGTCCGGCGGGCGAAGGCGCTCCCCGCGTCAGCGTTGCGGCCGTGTCGGCGCTCGAAGAGCAGACCCGGCGCCTCGACCAGCGGCTCGAAGCGGCGCAGGTCGCGCCTCCCTCACGCAACCTGTTCCAGTTCGGCTCGCGTCCGGTTCCACGCCGTGCCGCCGCGCCGGCGGTGGTTGCGGCGCCCGCACCGTTGCCCCCCGTCCCCGTGCCGTTTCCGTTGCGGCTGACCGGCATTGCCGTGGACGTCGTGAACGGCGTCGAGAAGCGCACGGCAATTCTCAGCGGACCGTCCGGCGTGGAGCTGGCGGCGAGCGGCGAGCCGGCATCGCCGGGCTATCGGGTGGTCGACGTCGGCGAGTCGTTCGCTGACGTCGAGCGCACGAGCGACGGCGCCCGCGAGCGATTGAACCTCCGACCTTAGACCCTGACGATCCGCGCCTCGCGAATCGTTTCCAGCTTTCGAATCTCCTCGAGGACCTTGCCGTTGAGCGGGGCGGGCTCGTCGACCGTGACGAGGCCGATGGCGCGATCGCCGTCACGGCCGAGCGCGAAGCTCGCCACGTTGACGCCGTGCCGGCCGAGCACGGTGCCGACGTGGCCGATGACGCCGGGCCGGTCGTTGTTGCGCATCACGATCATCGTCCCGTCGAGCGTCGCTTCGACCCCGATGCCGTCCAGCATGACCAGCCGCGGGAAGGCACCCTGGAACACGGCCCCCTCGGCCCACAGCTCGCCCGCCGTGGTCCGGAGCTTCACCGACAGCAAGCTCGTGTAGTTGCGGGGACGGTTGCTGCGCGACTCGACGACCTCGAGGCCGCGCGAGGTGGCCACGGTCCGGGCGTTGACAAGGGTGGTCCCGCCGGAAATCTCGCTCGGCCGCAGCAGACCCACCAGGACGGCGTTGGCGATGAGATCTGTGCGCGCCTCGGCCAGCTCGCCGTAATAGCGAACGCTCACCTCGGTGGCCTGGCCGTCGTTCATCTGTGCCAGGAACGCGCCCAGCTTCTCGCCAAGCACCACGAACGGCTGCAGGCGCTTGTACTCCTCGGTCGAGACCGACGGGAAATTGACGGCGTTGCGGATGATGCCGTCGCGCAGGAAGTCGCGGAGCGCGGCGGCCGTTTCCACGCCCACGAGCTCCTGGCCTTCACGGGTGGAGGCGGCGATGTGCGGCGAGGCGACGACCTGCGGCAGCATCTGCAGCCGATGGTCCACCGTCGGCTCCTTGTCGAAGACGTCGAGCCCCGCGCCGCCCACGTGGCCCGCTTCGACGGCGTCGGCCAGCGCCGCTTCGTCGATCAGGTCGCCGCGCGCGGTGTTGATGATGCGGATGCCCTTGCGGGCGCGCGCCAGGCGCTCGGCGTTCACCAGATGGCGTGTTTGCGGCGTGGACGGCAGGTGGAGCGAGACATAGTCGGCCTTCGCGAAGACGTCGTCGAGCGACATCAGCTCCACGCCCAGGCTGGCCGCCACGCCCTCCGAGACGAACGGATCGTGCGCGACCAGGCGCATGCCGAACGCGGCGGCGCGCCGCGCCACTTCCTGCCCGATGCGCCCCAGCCCGGCGAGGCCGAGCGTCTTGTCGCGGATCTCCTCGCCGAGGAACTTCTTCTTCTCCCACTTGCCCTGCTTCATGGCCGCGTCGGCCGCCGGCAGGTGGCGCGCCAGGGCGAGGATCAGCCCCATCGCGAGCTCGGCGACACTCACGCTGTTGGCGCCGGGCGCGTTCATCACGACGATTCCGCGCGCGCTGGCGGCGGCCACGTCCACGTTGTCCACGCCGGTTCCGGCCCGGGCGATCACCCGAAGGCGTGGCGCGGCGGCGATGAGCGCGGCGGTCACTTTGGTGGCGCTGCGCACCACGATCGCGTCTGCGGTGGCCAGGTCGGCGGCCAGGGCGTCCGGTGTGCGGCCGGTGCGCGCGTCCACCGTCCACCCTTCGGCGCGGAGCAGGTCGAGCGCGGCGGCGGGAAGATCGTCGGCGACGACAATCAAAGCCGTCGCGGGAGATGCGCTGTGGTTCACGTCGCAAGTATAATCGGCGGTTGTCGATCGAGCGCGGCGCGCTTATAGAGGCCGTCGCGTCCGACAGCGACAAACCGTCCGCCCGAAGGGCGGACAATTGAATACTGCCTGGCGAGGCGAAGCGTGCAAGCGTTAGACGCGAAGCCTCGCCACGTTGCGAGTGCATGACCGGCGCACTACGATGGTGCAATCTGCTAAAACGCTCCGGATCATGCACGGAACTTCCATTGCGGCGGTGTGTTTTGCACAGGGTTTTCAACAGAAGCTGTGGGAACTGCGGTACTTGACCGAGGGACATCGCCCTAACACGCGCTGTTAAGGGCGCACGAGGCACTGCATGAATCGCAAAGTCACTGTGGTCGGTGGAGCTGGCAACGTCGGTATGACGGTTGCGCGCGCCATCGCGGAAAAAGAGCTCGCCGACGTCGTCATCATCGACATCGCCGAGACGAAGGCGGCGGGTGTCGCGCTCGACATCTACGAGACGTGCCCGATCATCGGCAGCGACTCGCGATTGATTGGCGGCGCCGACTGGAACGCGGCGGCCGGCTCGGACATCGTCGTGATCACCTCGGGCAAACCTCGGAAGCCCGGGATGAGCCGCGACGATCTGGTCCGCGACAACTTCGAAATCATGAAGAGCATCGCGCCCAACCTGGTGCAGTACTGCCCGAACGCGATTGTCGTGCCAGTGGCCAACCCGCTCGACGCGATGTCGCAGGCGCTGTTCCGCCTCACCAAGTTCCCGCGCGAGCGCGTCATCGGCATGGCCGGCGTGCTCGACTCGGCGCGCATGAGCACCTTCGTCGCGATGGAGCTCAAGGTGTCGGTGGAGAACGTGCACTCGTTCGTGCTCGGCGGGCACGGCGACACGATGGTGCCGCTGCCGCGCTACTCCACGGTCGCCGGCATTCCGTTGACGGAGCTGCTCTCGAAGGACCGTATCGACGCCATCGCCAAGCGCACCGCCGACGGCGGCGCGGAGATCACCAAGCTGGTCGGCACGAGCGCCTGGTATGCGCCCGGGCAGGCCGCCGCCGAGATGTGCGAGGCCATCCTGAAGGACAAGAAGAAGATCCTGCCGTGCTCCGTCTACCTGCAGGGCGAATACGGGATCAACGACCTCTTCGTCGGCGTGCCGGTCAAGCTCGGTGCGCGCGGCGCCGAGGAGATCATTCAGATCAAGCTGACCGCGGAAGAAGACGCGGCCCTGAAGAAGAGCGCGGCCTCGGTCAAAGAACTCGTCGACGTTATCGGAATGTAGAGGCGGAGTCGGCTGAGTGGGCGGAGTGGGCAGAGTAGGTGGGCGGAGAAGGGTTCCGACCCACTCCGCCTACTCTGCTTACCCTGCCTAACGCGCCGCCCCGGGGACGGCCGGGGGAGCGGCGCCGCCCGCGGGCGGAGGTCCGCCGCCACGCGGGGCCGCGGGCGCTGGAGGGGGCGGCACGGTCGGGATCGCTTCGCCGCGGTGGCACATGATGCAGCCGACGCGGGTGGCGGTGTCCGGCGTCTTGTTCACCGCGGTGGCCACCTGGGGATTGATCACCGCCACCAGCCGCATCATTGCGCGGGCGGCGTTCTTCTGCGGCTTCACGTCCGACGCCATGTCGTTCATCGGGTCGCCCGGCCCGACGAACTGATGGCAGTGGCTGCACTGCACGCCCAGCGCCTGAGTGAACGCCTGCATCGTCTGCAGCAGCTGGGGGCGCGGGATGTCCTTCGGCAGCACCTGCAGGTTGGCGGGCGGAGCCGGCGGCGGACCGCCGGCGCGTCCTTGTCCGGCCGCGGGCGCCTGCGCGCCGAGCGCTGCCGTCAGCATCCAGCTCATGGTGACCGCTCCACACAGCACACGTCTCATCCCCGCCTCCTGATAGCCCAATAGCGAACCGGTGTTGCCAGGTACTGGGCGCGGATTGTAATGCCGAACGTCGCGGCCCAAGGCGCTCCCGCAGGTAAACCCCTACGAAATGGGGGCGCGGCGCTTGACCGTCTCGCTCCGGCCCGAATACGATGAATGGCTGTTCTGACCTGGCGAATCGACGTCAGCTCACACGCCCATCCTCTGTGAAAATCCACGAATATCAGGCAAAGGCAGTGCTGGCACGATACGGGGTGCCGGTGCCGCGCGGCGAGGTGGCGTTTTCGCCGTCCGAAGCCGCGGACATCGCCCGCCGCCTCGGCGGCGACGTGTCCGTCGTGAAGGCGCAGATTCACGCCGGCGGTCGCGGCAAGGGCGGCGGCGTCAAGCTGGCCCGCTCGATTGGCGAAGTCGAGCAGCTCACCAAGGACATGCTCGGGATGACGCTGGTCACGCACCAGACCGGCCCCGAGGGCAAGAAGGTGGGCCGCGTCCTGATCGAAGAGGGGCTGCAAATCGACCGCGAGTTGTATCTGAGCATCGTCGTCGACCGCGCGAGCGCGAGTCCGGTGGTGATTGCCAGCGCCGCCGGCGGCATGGACATCGAGGAAGTGGCGGCGTCGCATCCGGAGCAGATCCTGCGCGAGGCCATCGACCCGGGCGTCGGCGTCGTCCCGTTCCAGGCGCGCAAGCTCGCCTTCGGGATGGGGCTGGACGGAGCGGCGGCGAACAAGTTCGCGAAGGTGCTGGCGGCGATCTATACCGCGTTCATCGAGACGGATGCCTCGATGATGGAGATCAACCCGCTCATCCTGACGAAGAGCGGCGACCTGCTGGCACTGGATGCCAAGGTCACGTTCGACGACAACGCGCTCTACCGCCACGTCGACCTCAAGGAGTTCCGGGATCTGAGCGAGGAGGATCCGCTCGAGGTCGAGGCGTCGAAGTTCTCGCTCAACTACATCCGCCTCGACGGCAACATCGGCTGCATGGTCAACGGCGCCGGCCTGGCGATGGCCACGATGGACATCATCAAGCTGGCCGGCGGTGAGCCGGCCAACTTCCTCGACGTCGGCGGCGGCGCCAACGCCGAGCAGATTCGCAACGCGTTCAAGATCCTGATGAGCGACGCCAACGTCAAAGCCGTGCTCATCAACATCTTCGGCGGCATCCTGCGCTGCGACGTCCTGGCCGCGGGCGTGGTGGCCGCTGTCAAGGAACTGAGCGTCGACGTGCCGATCGTCGTGCGCATGGAAGGCACCAACGTCGAGGAAGGCAAGCGCATCCTGCGCGAGAGCGGCTTGAAGTTCACCACCGCGGACTCGATGGGCGAAGCCGCCGAGACGGTGGTGGCCCAGGCGAAGGGAGCGGTGAAGTAATGGCCGTCCTCCTCGACCGCAACACCCGGCTCATCGTCCAGGGGCTCACCGGCCGCGAGGGCACCTTCCACGCCAAGGCCGCCGCGGCCTACGGCACCACGGTCGTCGGCGGCGTCACGCCCGGCAAGGGCGGCACGACGCACGAGGGCTGGCCGGTGTTCAACAGCGTGCACGACGCGGTGCGGGAGACGGGCGCCAACGCCACCGTCATCTTCGTGCCGCCGCCGTTTGCCGCCGACGCGATCATGGAGGCGGTGGACGCCGCGATCCCGCTGGCCGTCTGCATCACCGAAGGCATCCCGACGATGGACATGCTGAAGGTGACGTCGTTCATGAGCGGCAAGCAGACGCGACTCATCGGGCCGAACTGCCCCGGCGTCATCACGGCGGGGCAGGCCAAGGCCGGCATCATCCCGGGGCACATCTGCAAGGAAGGCCGCATCGGGATTGTGTCGAAGAGCGGCACGCTCACCTACGAGGCCATCCACCAGGTGGCGAAGTTCGGGATGGGCCAGACCACGTGCATCGGCATCGGCGGCGACCCGCTGATCGGCACCAGCCATATCGACGCGCTGAAGCTGTTCGCCGACGACCCGGACACCGAAGCCGTCATCATGATTGGCGAGATCGGCGGCACGGCCGAGCAGGAAGCGGCCGCCTACATCAAGGCGCATTTCAAGAAGCCGGTGGTCGGCTTCATCGCCGGCCAGACCGCGCCGCCGGGACGGCGCATGGGTCACGCCGGCGCGATCATCGCGGGCGGGCAGGGCACCGCGAAAGAGAAGATGGACGCGCTCACCGCCGCCGGCGTGCGCGTCGTGCAGAGCCCCGCCGACATGGGCGCGGCCATGAAAGAGATTCTGGGACGCTGATGGAACGAACCTTTGCGATCATCAAGCCCGACGCCGTCTCGCGGCAGCTTGCGGGACAGATTCTGGCGCGTATCGAAGCGGCGGGCTTCACCGTTCGCGCGATGCGGCTGCAGCACTTGAGCAAGAAAGAGGCGGAAGGCTTCTATGCCGTTCACCGCGCGCGGCCCTTCTTCGGGGAACTGACCGACTTCATGTCGTCCGGGCCCTGCGTCCTGCTGTGCCTCGAGGCGCCGGACGCCATCAAGAAGTGGCGCGACACGATGGGGCCGACCGACCCGGCCAAGGCGGAGCCCGGCACGCTGCGCCGGGACTTCGGCTCGTCGATCGGCAACAACGCCACCCATGGCTCCGACGCACCCGAGACCGCGGCCTTCGAGCTCGGATACTTCTTCCGCGGCATGGAGTTGCTGTAGCCGCGACGAAGGCTTTAGGCTCTGGACTCTAGGCACGGCGGGCTAGAGCCCTTTGGCCTTCAGCCGGCTAAAGCCCAGAGCCCAAAGCCCAGAGCCTTCGATGGGACGCCTCCTGATCGTCGTCGGCCTCTTGATCGCCTTGGCCGGAGTCGCGATCACCATTGGCGTCCCGCTCGGGCGCCTGCCGGGCGATTTCACCATCCGGCGCGGCGGCTTTACGCTCTACGTTCCGCTGGCATCCTGTATCCTCGTCAGCGTTCTGCTCACGCTGGTGACGGCGCTGATTTCGTTCTTCACCAGGCGATAACCTGTCTCAGGCTGGAGTTTTCGTGCCGTCGATCAAAGCTGACCGCTGGATCAAGAAGATGGCCCTCGAGCACGGCATGATCGAGCCGTTCGAGGACCGGCAGGTGCGCGAGGGCGTCGTGTCCTACGGCCTGTCGTCGTACGGCTACGACATCCGCGTGGCCGACGAGTTCAAGGTGTTCACCAACATCAACAGCACGGTCGTCGATCCGAAGAACTTCGACGCCCGGTCCTTCGTGGACATCAAGGCGGACGTCTGCATCATCCCGCCGAACTCCTTCGCCCTGGCGAAGACGGTGGAGTACTTCCGCATCCCGCGCGACGTCCTCACCGTGTGCGTCGGCAAGTCCACCTACGCGCGCTGCGGCCTGATCGTCAATGTCACGCCCTTCGAGCCCGAGTGGGAGGGCTACGTGACGCTCGAGATCTCGAACACCACGCCGCTCCCCGCGAAGGTCTACGCCAACGAAGGCATTTCGCAGGTGCTCTTCTTCCAGAGCGACGAGGTGTGCGAGGTGTCGTACGCGGACAAGAAGGGCAAGTATCAGGGGCAGCAGGGGCTGACCCTGCCGCGCCTGTAGCACTGCCGCTTCCATCTGATGGCCCGAACTGAACCGGCGCGCGGCATGCGCGACTTCCTGCCCGACGACGTGCGGCGTCGCGCCCACGTCATCGGCGTCATCGCGCGCGTCTACGAGCGCTACGGCTACGAGCCGCTCGAAACGCCGGCCGTCGAAAACCTCGAGACACTGCTCGGCAAGTACGGGGACGAGGGCAATCAGCTCATCTTCAAGATCCTGAAGCGCGGTGAGCACGAGGCGTCGGGGCAGGCCGATCTCGCCTTGCGCTACGACCTGACGGTGCCGCTGGCGCGTGTCATCGCGCATCACCAGGCGAAGCTGCCGCGGCTGTTCAAGCGGTTTCAGATTCAGCCGGTGTGGCGCGCCGACCGGCCGGCACGCGGCCGGTTCCGCGAGTTCTATCAGTGCGACGTGGATGCGCTCGGCTCGACCTCGCCCGCGATCGAGGCGGAGCTGTGCGCGGCCGTGTCCGACGCGCTCGTCGAGCTCGGGTTCACCGACTTCGTGATTCGGCTCAACCACCGGCAGCTGCTGGCCTCGATTCTCACGGCGTGCGGCGTGCCGCCCGCGCTCCACGGCACGGCCCTGGTCGCGGTGGACAAGCTGGACAAGATCGGCCCGGACGGTGTGGCTGCCGAACTGCGCGAGCGTGGCGTCGCCGAAGGGGCGGATACGGCGTTGCTCGGCGCGTTCCGGACTGCCAGCGATACGCCGGCCGCCGAGTTCGAGCGCCTCGCGGCGCTCGTGCGCGACGACGCGGCGGGGGCGGCGGCGGTGGAGAACCTTCGCCAGATCGTGGCGCTGGCGGCAGACACGAACGCCGCCGGCCGGATCCGCGCGGACCCGGCTCTCGCCCGCGGCCTCTCCTATTACACCGGCGCGATCATGGAGATCGCGGTGGCGGATCTCGCGGGCAGCCTCGGCGGCGGCGGCCGTTACGACAACCTGGTGGGCATGTTCCTGGGGCAGGAGGTGCCCGCCTGCGGGTTCTCGCTGGGGCTCGAACGCATTCTCGTGGTGATGGGGGAGCGGAACATGTTTCCGCCCGCCCTGGCCCGATCGGCCGCCGACGTCATGGTGGCCGTGTTCGATCCGAAGGATCTGGGGCACGCGATGGCGCTCGCCGGCCGTCTGCGGGCCGACGGGCTGCGGGTGCTCGTGTATCCCGACGCGGACAAGATCGGCAAGCAGATCAAGTACGCTGATTCACGGGGCGTTCCCTTCGTGGCGCTCCTCGGGAGCAACGAGGTCGCGGCGGGCACGGTGACCGTGAAGAACCTCGGGGCGCAAACGCAGGACACGTACGATCAGACGGGCGCCGGCGCACAGATTCGCCAGGCTTTGGAGGCATTGAAGGATCGTGGCTGAACCACTCGGCGAGCTCACGCGCACCCATACCTGTGGGGCCCTGCGCCCCGGCGACGTCGGCGCGAACGTCGTCCTGCTCGGATGGGTGCACCGGGTGCGGGACCTCGGCGGGCTGCTGTTCATCGACGTGCGCGACCGCGCGGGCGTAACGCAGGTGGTGTTCGACAAGGACGACGAGGCGCAGATGGTCAAGGCCAAGCGCCTGCGCTCGGAGTTCGTCGTCGGCATCGCGGGCGTGGTGCGGCGACGGTCCGACGAGACGATCAATTCCAAGCTCGAGACCGGCGAAGTGGAAGTCGTCGTCAGGAAGCTGACGCTCCTCAACGAGGCGAAGACGCCGCCGTTCCCGATTGCCGACGACACGCCGGTGTCGGAAGACGTTCGCCTGAAGTATCGCTATCTCGACCTGCGCCGGACGCGGCTGGCGGGCAACATGGTGCTGCGCCACAAGGTGACGATCGCCATCCGCCGCTACTTCGACTCGCAGGGCTTCCTCGAGGTCGAGACGCCGATCCTCGCCAAGTCCACGCCCGAGGGCGCGCGCGACTATCTCGTGCCCAGCCGCGTGCATCCGGGCGAGTTCTTCGCGCTGCCTCAGTCGCCGCAGCTCTTCAAGCAGATCCTGATGGTGGCGGGCATCGACCGTTACGTGCAGATCTGCAAGTGCTTCCGCGACGAGGATCTGCGCGCCGACCGGCAGCCGGAGTTCACCCAGGTGGACGTGGAGATGTCGTTCGCGCGGCCCGAGTCGATCTACAACCTGATCGAGCCGCTGATGCACGAGGTGTTCGCGGTGATCGGCAAGACGATCACGACGCCCTTCCCACGGATGCCCTACGCCGAGGCGATTGCGAAGTACGGCTCGGACAAGCCGGACCTTCGGTGCGGGATGCCGATCCAGGACGTCCGCGAGCTGTTCCGCGAGTCGTCGTTCGGCGTGTTCAAGAAGATCGTCGCCGACGGCGGCACCGTTCGCGCGTTCGTCGTGGCGAACGCCGCCAGCTACTCGCGCAGCGCCGTAGACGGCATCGTCAACGCGGAGAAGGCGCAGGGGCGCCATCTCCTGTGGGCGCGTCGCGCGGAAGACGGCACCATCACGTCGTCGTTCCCGAAGGCCGTGGGCGAGGACACGGTGCGCCAGCTGCTCGACGCGACGAACACGGGCAACGGACAGCTGGCGTTCGTGGTCGCCGGCGAGCCCGACGTCACGTCGAAGACGCTGGGACAGCTCCGCCTGGCGCTCGCGAAGCGGGACGGGCTCCTCGATCCCGAGAAATACGAGCTCCTGTGGGTGGTGGACTTTCCGCTGCTCGAGTGGGACGAGGAAGAGAAGCGCTACGGCGCCATGCACCACCCGTTCACGTCGCCGATGGACGAAGACGTGGCGAAGCTCGATAGCGACCCTGGAGCGGTGCGGGCGAAGGCCTACGACCTGGTGCTCAACGGCAGCGAGATCGGGGGCGGCAGCACCCGTATCCACGACCCAGCCGTGCAGGGCCGGATGTTCGATCTGCTCAATATCAGTGCGGAGGAGCAGAAGCTGCGTTTCGGGTTCTTTCTTGAGGCGCTCGAATACGGGACGCCACCGCACGGCGGCATCGCGCTCGGGCTGGATCGGCTCTGCGCGCTCCTGTCGAACGAGAGCTCGATTCGTGAAGTCATCGCGTTCCCGAAGACCGCGGCGGCCGTTGATCTAATGTCGAGCGCGCCGTCCACCGTGAGCCCGCGCCAGCTTCGGGAACTGCATTTGCTTCCGAGGACATAGACGCCCGCATGAAGAGACTCGTCCTGCCGCAGGCCGGCATTGAAACGCTCTACGGAGCGCGTGACGCCAACCTCAAGCACGTCGAATCGCTTTTCAAGGTCGCGATCCGCACCCAGGGCGACGAGCTCATCGTCACTGGCGACGCCGCCGACGAGCAGAAAGTCGTCAAGCTCTTCGAACAGCTCACCGGGCTACTCGAAGAGGGGTATTCGATCGTCAACGGTGACGTCAAGACGGCAGCCCAGCTCGTGTCGCAGAACGCGACTGTGGACCTGCGCGACTACTTCGCGCGCGGCGGGCCGGCGCAGGGCGGCCAGGCGGGCCAGGTCACCAAGCGGCGGGTCAATCCGAAGAGCGTCAACCAGCGCCGCTACCTCGACGCCATCGAGAAGTTCGACATCGTCTTCGGCGTGGGCCCCGCCGGAACCGGCAAGACCTATCTGGCCATGGCGCAGGCGGTCCAGTACCTGCTGTCCAAGCGGGTGAGCCGCGTGATCCTGGCGCGACCCGCCGTGGAAGCGGGCGAGAGGCTGGGGTTCCTGCCGGGCGACCTGCAGGAGAAGATCAACCCGTACCTGCGGCCGCTCTACGACGCGCTCTACGACATGATGGACACCGAGAAGGCCACCCGGCTCGTGGAACGCGGCACGATCGAGGTGGCCCCGATTGCGTTCATGCGCGGCCGGACCCTCAACGACGCCTTCGTGATCCTCGACGAGGCGCAGAACACCACGTCGGAACAGATGAAGATGTTCCTGACCCGCCTCGGGTTCGGCTCGAAGGCGGTGGTCACCGGCGACATCACCCAGATCGATCTGCCCAATCCAAAGGCGTCGGGTCTCGTGCAGGCGCTGCGCATCGTCAAGGACGTGGAAGGGATAGGCTTTATCCACTTCGACGACACCGACGTGGTGCGCCACAAGCTCGTGCAGCAGATCGTCAAGGCCTACGACGCCCACAAGGGCGGCGAGGTGTGAAGACCGCCCGCGGTCGGAGCCTTCGCGTCGAGGTGGTGGGAGGGGGAGCCAACGCGGACCACCTTGAACGCTGGCTGCACCGTGTGGCGCCGGCGCGGGCGCGCGGCCAGATCACGGTGGCCCTGGTGCCCGATCGGCGGATTCAGCAGCTCAACCGCGATTTCCGCGGCGTGGATAAGGCCACGGATGTGCTGTCGTTTCCGGCTGATGAGCCCGGGATGCTCGGCGACGTGCTGATTGCCAGGGGCGTGGCGCGGCGGCAGGCCCGCGGCGCCGGCCACGATCTGCCCACCGAGCTTCGGGTTCTGGCGCTCCATGGACTTCTGCACCTGCTCGGCTACGATCACGAACACGACGGCGGACGGATGGCGCGCCTCGAGGCACGGCTGCGGCGCAAGGGCGGACTCCGTGAGGGCTTGATCGAGCGGACCCGCCGATGACGCCGCTCGCGCTCTTCCTCGTCGCCTGCGCGGCCATCTTCCTCGGCACCGTGCAGACCGCGTTCAGCGCCCTGATGCGGCTGTCGATGCGGCTGATGGCCGAGCGGGGCGGCCGCAGTGAACTGCTCGGACGGTATCTCGACGATCCCCTCTATCTCTTCATCCCGGTCCGCATCCTCATCGGACTCGTGACCGTGATGGCCGCGGTGCTCATCGCCCGGTCGAGCGACATCCAGAGCGCCCGTTCGGTGACGGTGTTCATCGTCTCGTTCGTGGCCTTCGTGATCGTGTGCGAGCACCTGGTTCCGATGGTGTTCGTCCGTTTCGGTCCGGAAGAGGTGCTGGACGTGCTGCTGCCGCTGTTCACGCCGCTGGCCAGCCTGTTGATGCCGATCACCGTGGCGCTCGTCGAAGTCGTGGGGCGGCGCGAACGGGAGCGCGAGGCGCCCAACAACGGCACGCCGGCCGCCGAAGCGGACCCGGCGGCCGAGACGGCCGCCGACGAGAACGACATCTCCGAGGAAGAGGGGCGCGAGCTGCTGCAGTCGATCGTGGACTTCACGGAAACGGTGGTGAAGGAAGTGATGACGCCGCGTCCCGACGTCGTGGCGGTGCCGGTGGAAGCCACCCTGCAGACGCTGCGCGAGGTGTTCCGCGAGGAGCAGTACTCCCGCATGCCGGTGTACCGCGAGAGCCTCGACAACATCGTCGGCATCGCCTTCGTGAAGGATCTGGTGGCGCTGCCGCCCGGCGCCGAGCCTCCGCTCACCACCCTGATGCGGTCGGCCACCTTCGTGCCGGAGAGCAAGCGCGTGTCGGACCTGCTGAAGGAGATGCAGCGCCGCCAGGTGCAGCTGGCGATCGTCGTGGACGAATACGGCGGCACCGCCGGGCTCGTGACCGTCGAGGATCTGCTCGAGGAGATCGTCGGCGAGATTCGCGACGAGTACGACGTGGAGAGCGAGACGGTCACCGACGACGGCAACGGCGTGTTCGTCATCAGCGGCAAGGTGAGCGTGGACGAAGTGCGCGATCGCCTGGGCGTGGCCATCGAGCGCGAGGGCTTCGAGACGCTGGGCGGCTACCTGCTGTCGTACCTGGGCCGCATGCCGTACGTCGGTGAAGCCTTCGAGATCGACGAGCTCTCGGTGGAAGTGCTCGAAGTGGAGCGCAGGCGCATCACGCGCGTGCGCGTCCGGCGGACGTCGCCGGGGGAGAGCTGATGTCGGCCGCGCCGCCGTTCAAGAGCGGCGCCGTGGCGTTCATCGGCCGGCCCAACGCCGGCAAGTCCACGCTGCTCAACCGCATCATCGGCCAGAAGCTGGCCATCGTGTCCGACAAGCCGCAGACGACGCGTGCCCGCGTGCGCGGCGTGAAGAACTACCCGGCACAGGACGACTCGCCGGCCGGACAGATCGTGTTCGTGGACACACCCGGCGTCCACAAACCGACGCACAGGCTCAACGCCCGCATGGTGAACACGGCCCTCGACGCGATGCGCGACGTAGACGTGGTGGCGCTCCTGGTCGACGCCTCGGTCAAGGCCGGCCCCGGCGACCGGTTCATGCTCGACGTCTTGAAAGAGCTGAAGACGCCGGTGATCCTGGCGTTGAACAAGGTCGACCTGATCAAGAAGACGCGCCTGCTGCCGCTCCTCGAGTCGTACCGCGAGGCGCATCCGTTCGTCGAGTTCGTGCCGCTGTCGGCCGCCGATGGCACCAACGTGGACGTGCTCGAGCGGCTGTTCCTCACCCACCTGCCGGAGGGTGTGCCGCTGTACCCACCGGAGTACCTCACCGACCAGCCCGAGCGCTTCTTCGCCGCCGAGATCGTGCGCGAGCAGGTGCTGCGGCTCACGCACGACGAGCTGCCGTTCTCCACGACCGTCGTGGTGGACCAGTTCGACGAGACCGACGAGAGCGGGATCACGAAGGTCTACTGCTCGATCCTCGTCGAACGGGAGTCGCAGAAGCCGATCGTGGTCGGCAAGGGCGGCGCGATGATCAAGGCGATTGGCACCGCCGCGCGCGCCGAGATGGAGCACCAGCTCGATCGCCGCATCTTCCTCGATCTACACGTGAAGGTGAAGGCCGAGTGGCGCGACAATGAGCGGCTGCTCGACGACATCGAGACGCAGAATCGCCAAACATAGAGGCGGGGTAGGCAGGGTGGGCGGGGTAGGCAGGGAGGGGAGAGCACTCATGCGATTCGCCATGGTTCTCGTGGTTGGATTCACGACACTCGCTGGCGCTCAGAGTCTTTCGGCGGACGCGCGCGCGAAGGCGGAGCAGGCCTGGAACCGGTACGTCGCGCTCGAGGCGGCATTCGATCCTGCGGTCGCCGATCTCTATGCCGACGACGCAGTGATTCGCAACCGGCGCACCTATCCCACGGGTGAAGTCCGCGAGGCGGTCGTGCCCGCCGCTCAATACAAGCTGCTGGTGCGGCAGGCGATCCCGCTGGCCCGGGCGAGGAACGACGTGAGCCGCTACTCCGCGTGTACATACGCGGCTGAAGGGGCGCGCGTGCGTGTCGTGTGCGCGCGGTTCTCGGAGCTCAAGGGCTATACCTCGCCGATCTCGGTGCTGGTAGGGCCGGGACCGGCTGGTACGTGGCTGATCTTCGAGGAGCTGTCGGAATCGCGGCCGTGACGGGCGCGGACGAGTCGCTGGTGCGTCAGGCGATCGCGCTCGCGCGCGAGGCCCGTGCCGCTGGCAACCATCCTTTTGGTGCCCTTCTCGCGGTCGATGGCGCGGTGGTGCTGACGGCGCGGAACAGCGTGCACACCGACAGCGACCCGACGGCGCACGCCGAGACCAATCTCGTGGCCGAGGCGATCCGGCGGCTCACGCCCCACGAGGTCGCGCGCAGCGTTCTCTACGCCAGCTGCGAGCCGTGCGCCATGTGCGTCGGCAAGATGTACTGGGCGGGTATCCGCACGGTCGTCTACGCGCTGCCCGCGGGCGAGCTGGCGAAACTGGCCGGCGGCAGCTTCCTGGTGCCGTGCCGAGACCTCTTCGCGCGCGCGGCAGATCGCGTCTCGGTAACGGGACCGCTGCTCGTGGACGAAGCGCTCGCCGTGCACATCGGGTATTGGGTGGCGGGGTAGGCAGGTAGGCAGGGTGGGCGGAGTGGGCTGAGTGGGCTGAGTAGGGAGGACATGATGCGTGTGTCGATACTGGCAACCGCGGTGTTGATGCTGATGGCCGGGGCCCAGGCTGCGCGTGCCCAGGCCTGGCAACCGCCCTCCGACAGTCAACGGTGTCCGTCGAAGTGGGGCGCCCAGGACCAGCGCGGATCCGGCAATCACATGAAGCCGGAGACCGTCCTGCGCGCGGCCCGGTTGATCCGGACGGGGGAGCTGTTCGAGCTGGGGCGCGTGCTCTCCGAGACGATGCCCATGCCGGCGGGCCGGCGCTTCGAGATTCTCACCAAGCGGACGCGCAACGACCCGGGCCGCAATCGCCGCGGGTCCAACGAGGAGCTGGTGGTCGCCGAAATCGGGCAGGTCGGCACGCAGTTCGACACCTTCAGCCACCAGATGATCGGCCCGAGCATGTACAACTGCGTCACGCTCGACGCGGCGGCGAGCCGCACGGGGTTCAACCGGCTCGGCGTCGAGCACGTCGGGGCGCTGATGACGCGGGGCGTCCTCCTCGACATCGCCGCGCTCAAGGGCGTCGCAACGCTGGCCGAGACCTACGAGATCACGCCGCAGGATCTGCAGGACGCGCTCGCGGCGCAGAAGCTCACGCTGCAGCCGGGCGACGCCGTGCTGATCCACACCGGGTGGGGCGCGTTGTGGGGGAAGGACAACGCGCGGTATCAGCGCGTGAGCCCTGGCCTCGGCACGGCGGCGGCCGAATGGCTGGCGCGCCAGGATCCGATGCTGGTCGGCGCCGACAACACGGCCGTGGAGATCTCGCCCAATCCCGATCGGGACCTGGCCGGACCGGTCCATCAGATCATGCTGGTCGTCAACGGTATCCACCTGATCGAGAACCTGCGTCTCGACGAGCTCGCGGCGCGGCGGGCCTACGAATTCGCGCTCATCGTGGAGCCGCTCAAGATCCAGGGCGGCACCGGGTCGACCGTGGCGCCGATCGCGGTACGCTGAATCGACTCTGAGGACGGATTGCCCTCCGACGCCCGACGGGTGCTGTTCGTGTGCAGTCAGAATCGCCTTCGGAGTCCGACGGCCGAGCAGGTTTTCGCATCCTGGCCGGGCATCGAGGCGTCGTCGGCCGGGCTGAACCATGACGCGGAGGTCACGGTCACACCCGAGATCCTCGAGTGGGCGGATCTCGTCTTCGTGATGGAGAAGGCGCATCGCAACCGGCTGTCGAGGAGGTTTCGCGCGCACTTGCGCAACAAGCGGGTGATCTGCCTCGACATCCCCGACATCTTCGACTTCATGGAGCCCGCCTTGATCGCGCTGCTGAGGGAGCGGGTCACGCCGCACCTCCCTCGCACTTGACGATTCGTGCGCCGGACGGCCTGCTGCTTTTTAGTGCAGGCCCCCTTCGAAGCCGTCCGCGGGCCGTGCTACAGTGAATCGTTTGTGACTTGATGGACGACCCACCATGGCGGCGCAGCGCAGAATCGACCTCGTCCTCGACTCCGTCCGGCGCCTCCTGCGCGTCGGCGCGACCGCCAATCTGCTGAACCTGCTGCAGAAGCAGCATCCGGCCGACCTCGCGCAAGTCTTCAAGGAGCTCGCGGATCGCGATCGCGACGCCAGCTTCAACCTGCTCGCCGATCGCCATGGCCGGCTGGCCATGGAAGCGCTGTCGGAGCTCGGTCCCGAGGTGGGCGCGCAGCTGCTGGCCACGCGGTCGGCCGAAGACATCGCGCGGCTCGCGCAGGAGATCCCCTCCGACGACGCCGCGGCCCTGATCGACAACCTGCCGGAAGACCTGTCGGCCGCCGTACTGGATCTGATGCGTCCGAAGGAATCGGGCGTGGTCGAGAACCTGCTCGAGTACGCCGAGCGGACGGCCGGCCGCATCATGAACCCGCAGGTCTTCGCATTGGCCGAAGACCTGACGGTCGGCGAGGCCATCACCGAACTGCAGAGCAATCGCGAGGTGGAGATGGTCTTTTATCTCTACGTCGTGGACGACCGGCGTCACCTCGTCGGAGTGGTCTCGCTGCGGCGCCTGCTGCTCGTCTCGCCCGAGACGCCGCTCAAACGGATCATGTCCGCGGACCTCATCAGCGCCCGCGTGGACATGGATCAGGAAGAGGTGGCACGGCAGGTGGCGGCGTACAACCTCCTCGCCATCCCGGTCGTGGACGAAGAGAATAAGCTGGTCGGCAGCATTACGGTAGACGACGTCATCGACGTCATCAAAGACGAGGCGACCGAGGACATCTACCGTCTGGCCGGCGTGGCCGGCGACGAGCGCGCGTTCACCCCGGCGCTGGAGTCGCTGCGCAAGCGCCTGCCGTGGCTGGGCGTCAATCTGGCGACGGCCTTCGTGGCCGCGGGCGTCGTGGCGCTCTTCGAAGGCACCATCGATCTCTTCCCCGTGCTGGCGATCTTCATGCCGATCGTGGCCGGAATGGGCGGAAACGCCGGCACTCAGACGCTTACGGTCGTGGTGCGCGGCATCGCGCTCGGCGAGCTCACCTGGAGCAACTCCCGCAAGGCGCTGCTCAAGGAAACGCTGGTCGGCATCGGCAACGGCGTTGCGCTCGGGGTGCTGGCGGCTCTGGTGGTGTGGGCGACGCGCGGCAACCCGGTGCTGGGCATGGTGCTGGGATTGGCGATGATCATCAACATGTTCGTCGCGGCCGCCGCCGGCACGCTCGTCCCGCTCGGGCTGCGGGCGGTCAACATCGACCCGGCGCTCGCCTCGTCGGTGTTCATCACGACGATGACCGATGTGTTCGGCTTCTTCTCCTTTTTGGGCCTGGCCACGATTTTCTCGCAGTACCTCCCGCGCGCCTCGTGAAACAACAGTAAAATACCGGGATTCCGTGCCCCTGTACACCGCCGACGCCTTGGTTCTGCGCACCTACGCCCTGGGCGAGGCGGACCGTCTGGTGGTGTTTCTCACGCGGGACCGGGGCAAGAAGCGAGGAGTGGCCAAGAGCGCGCGCCGGCCGCGATCGCGCTTCACGGGCGCCCTGGAGCCGCTCACGGAAGCCCGGGTGGCGTACTTCGAGAGCGCGCGCCGCGAGCTGGTGGGGCTGAACTATGCCGAGACGATCCGTTCGCCGCTCGAGCTCACGAGCGGCGTGTGGGAATCGTCTCGCGGGCCGGCGGCGGAGGACGGGTTGACGCACGCCGCCTACTTCGCCGAGCTGCTGAACGAGTGGGCGCAGGAGGCCGACGCCGACGAGCGGCTGTATCGGCTCGGGGCGTCGATGCTGGATGCATTGTCCGCGGGTGCGCCGGTGGAGCCGCTGGCGCGCTACTTCGAGTACTGGCTGCTGCGGCTGCAGGGACTCTACCCGGACGGGAAGGACTCGCTGTCGGTGGAGGCGAGGGCGTTCCTGACGGCGGCGCGGACGGTGGCGCCGCACGACATTGGAACGGTGGCCGTGGATATCAGGGCGATTCGGGAATTGGAACGTGTGCATCGGGCGCTCATCACGATGCACCTGGAGAAGACGTTGAAGTCAGACCGCGTGCTGCGCGACCTCCGGCGTCACGCGTGATCCGGGACGCTGCGTGACCTTTCAGGACCTCATTCTCAAGCTGTCGGCGTTCTGGGCGTCGCAAGGCTGCCTGCTGCAGCAGCCGCTCGATCTGGAAGTCGGCGCCGGCACGTCGCACCCCGAGACGCTCTTCCGCGTGCTCGGCTCCAAGCCGTGGAGCGTGGCGTACGTGCAGCCGTCGCGGCGGCCCGACGACGGCCGCTTCGGCCAGAACCCGAACCGGCTGTTCAAGCACCATCAGTTCCAGGTGATTCTCAAGCCATCGCCCGACGAAGTGCAGCAGACGTATCTCGACAGCCTCGAAGCGTGCGGCATCAACCCGCGGCAGCACGATATCCGGTTCGAAGAGGACAACTGGGAGTCGCCGACGCTGGGCGCCTGGGGCATCGGCTGGCAGGTGCTGCTCGACGGCACGGAGATCACGCAGTTCACCTATTTTCAACAGGTGGGCGGCCTCGATCTCGAGCCGATCTCGTGCGAGATCACCTACGGCCTCGAGCGGATTGCCATGTTCCTGCAGCGCGTGGACAACGTCTTCGACCTCGAATGGGGCGGCGGCGTGCGGTATCGCGAGGTGCGCCTGCAGGAGGAGATCGAGCAATCGAAGTACGCCTTCGGCCAGGTACAGATGCCGGGGGCCGACTTCGCCGCGCTGCACCGGGACCTCTTCGACAAGACGTTTGCCTTTGCGGGCACGCTGCTCGATTCCGGCCTCATCCTGCCGGCGCTCGAGCACTGCCTCAAGTGCTCGCACCTGTTCAACATCCTCGATTCGAGCGGCAGCGTCGGCGTCACCGAGCGCACCGCCTACATCCTGCGCATCCGCCAGCTCGCCGTGAAGATTGTCCGGGCGCAGGTGGAGGCCACCGCGGCCGACGAACCGCTGGCCTCGGGCGCCTGATCTCATGGACCGCGAGCTGCTCATCGAAATCGGCTGCGAGGAGATCCCCGCCTCGTGGCTGCCCGGGCTGACCGCGCAGGTCGGCACGCACCTCGAGGCGCGCCTGAAGGAGCTGCGGCTGACGCCCGAGGCGCCCATCGAAACCTTCAGCACGCCGCGCCGGCTCACCGCGCGCGTCGGGCGCCTGTCGGAGCGCCAGACGGACTTCGAAGAGCTGGTCACCGGTCCGCCGGTGTCTGCGGCGTTCAAGCCGGATGGCGAGGCGACGCCCGCGGCGACGGGCTTCGCGAAGAAGTACGGTGTCGAGGTGGCCGCGCTCGAGCGGCACGAGACCCCGAAGGGGCTCTATCTCGCCTACCGCGTCCACCAGCGGGGCAAGGCCACCGTGGACGTGCTGGCCGACGTGATGACCGGCATCCTCCGCGACATGACGTTCCCGAAGCAGATGCGCTGGGATGCGTACCTCGAGGACGGCAAGGGCGGGCTGGTGTTCGCTCGGCCGATCCGCTGGCTGGTGCTGATGTACGGCGGCCGCGTCGTGCCGTTCGTGATCCGCCGGCCGGAAACCGCGCAGGGCCCCACGGTACAGGACATCCGCTCGGGCTCGAACACCTACGGGCACCGCTTCCTCACCACCAGCGGCCGCGCCGGCCGGGCCATCAAGATCAAGACGTTCGACGACTACAAGGCGCGGCTGCTCGAGAACTTCGTCATCCTCGAGCGCAGCGAGCGGGAGTCGCGGATCAGGCGCGAGCTCGAGACGCACGCGCGCAAGCTCGGCGCCCGCGTCAGCCCGCTGGTCACGTCGTCGCTGCTGGCCGAGGTGCCCGATCTCGTCGAGTACCCGTCGGTCGTCGCGGGGCACATTCCGGTGGAGTTCCTCCAGCTGCCCGAGGAAGTGCTGACGACGACGATGATCCACCACCAGCACTACTTCCCGGTGGTGGGCGACGACGGCAAGCTGAAGCCGGCGTTCCTCGCCGTCATCAACATGCAGCCCGAGAAGCCGGAGATCATCGCGCGCAACTCGGAGCGCGTGCTGACGGCGCGGCTGCGCGACGCGCGCTTCTTCTGGGACGAGGACCGGTCGGCGCGGCTTGACTCGCGCCTCGACAAGCTCTCCACGATCCTGTTCCACAAGAAGCTCGGGAGCTATCGCGAGAAGGCGGAACGCGTGTCTCGACTGGCGGCCGTCATCGCACGCGACGTGCTGCAACGCCCCGAAGCAGTACCGGACGCCGAGCAGGCCGGCCGTCTTTGCAAAGCCGATCTTGCCACCGATATGGTGCGCGAGCTCACCGAGCTGCAGGGCACGATGGGCGGAATTTACGCCCGCGAAGACGGATTGCCCGAGACGGTGTGGAAGGCGATCTATTACCACTATCTGCCGATCGGCGTGGAGGCCGATGCGCCGCCATCGAAGGCACAGCTCGGCGTCTCGGCTGTGACTTGGGCTGCCGTCTCACTCGCAGACAAGATCGATACGGTCATAGGGATGTATGCGGCTGGAGAGCGTCCGACTGGCTCGCGGGATCCGTATGGCCTTCGACGAGCGGCTCAGGGGGCGGTCAGATTGCTCGTTGACCTGCCAGAGCTGGCAGGAATCAATCGCGAGATCACGTTCGGAGAGTTGTTCGAAGAAGCAAGAAAGCCCTTCCTTCACATGAAGGGCGAACCAGGAGCTGAGCTGTCGCCTGGGAGTTTCTGGTTGGAACGGCTTCGGTATCTGTTTGAACAACGCGGTTACGACATCCGAACAATCCGCGCCGTAACAGCCGGACTTGTCGGGCCGACGGACGTTTCACCAACGGAACTCGATTCGCCGTTGCGCATGCGCCGCAAGCTGGAGGCGCTCTCGCAGATGACCGGTTCAGAGGCGCTCCTCGGCGTGGCGGCGCTGCTGAAGCGAGTGAAGAATATTTCGAAGGGCGTGACGGCGCAGGACGGGATACCCGGCGGCGACGCGTTGAAGGAGCCGGCGGAGGTGGTGCTGCGCGACGCGCTGGCATCCGGCGCGTCCGGTATAAGGTCGGCGGCGTCGCGCGGCGACTACAAGCATGCGTTTGCCGGCATCGCGGCCCTTCGGCCGGCCGTGGCGACGTTCTTCGACGACGTCATGGTGATGGCGGAGGATAAGGTGTTGCGGGACACGCGGCTGCAGTTGGTGGCGGCGCTGCGCGACCTGATTCTCGAAATCGCCGATCTCTCGGAGATGGCCGCAGAGTAAGAGCTGTACGTTGAGGCGGACCTTGAGGTCCGCCTGAGGAGACTGATTTCAGATGGCGAAGAAGGCGGCACTCAAGAAGAAGGCGGGTAGGGCGGGTCAGGCGAGTAAGACGGCGAAATCGGCCAGGCGCACTGCGACCAAGAAGACGGCGGCGAAGTCCACGGCGAAGTCCGGCAAGTTCGTCTATCAGTTCGGCACGAAGACCGACGGCAACGGCACCATGAAACCGCTGCTCGGCGGCAAGGGCGCCAACCTGGCCGAGATGTGCCGCATCGGACTGCCCGTCCCTCCCGGTTTCACCATCACCACCGAGGTCTGCACCTACTACTACGACCACAAGCGGTCCTATCCGCCGGCGCTCAAGGCGCAGATGCAGGCCGGCATTGCCGCCCTCGAGAGGCAGACCAGGAAGAAGTTCGGGGACCTGAAGAATCCGCTGCTGGTGTCCGTCCGCTCCGGCGCGCGTGATTCCATGCCCGGCATGATGGACACCATCCTCAACCTCGGGCTCAACGATCAGACCGTCGAGGCGCTGTCGAAAAAGACCGGGAACGCGCGCTTCGCGTGGGACTGCTACCGCCGCTTCGTCCAGATGTACGGCGACGTGGTGCTGGGCGTGCAGAAGCGGCCGGACGAGGATCACGAGCCGTTCGAGACCGTCATCGAGACGCTCAAGCACGAGCGCCATCACGAGGGCATCGAAGACAACAAGCTGTCGGTCGAGGACCTGAGGGAACTGGTCGCGCGCTTCAAGGCGCTCGTCAAGGAGCGCGTCGGCAAGAGCTTTCCGTCGTCGCCGTGGGACCAGCTGATGGGCGCCATCGGCGCCGTCTTCGGCTCGTGGATGAACGACCGCGCCATCGTGTATCGCCGCAAGTACAACATCCCGTCGGAGTGGGGTACCGCGGTGAACGTCCAGGCGATGGTCTACGGCAACACCGGTGATGCGTCGGGTTCGGGTGTGGCCTTCACGCGCAACCCGGCCAACGGCAACAAGGAGTTCTACGGCGAGTTCCTCATCAACGCCCAGGGCGAGGACGTCGTGGCCGGCGTGCGCACGCCGGAGCCGGTGGCGGAGCTGAAGAAGCAGCTGCCGAAGGCTTATGCCGAGCTCGAGCGCATCCGCCAGAGGCTCGAGAAGCACTTCAAGGACGTGCAGGACTTCGAGTTCACCATCGAGGACGGCGTCGTCTACATGCTCCAGACGCGCAACGGCAAGCGCACCGCGATGGCGGCGCTGAAGTTCTCGATGGACATGTGCAAGGAGCGGCTGATCGATTGGAAGACGGCCGTGATGCGCAACCCGGCCGATCAGCTCGAGCAGCTGCTGGCGCCGGTGTTCGACGCGGCCGAGATGGCCAAGGTGAAGGTGATTGCCACCGGCCTTCCCGCCGGGCCCGGCGCCGCGTCCGGTCAGATCTATCTGAATGCCGACCGCGCCGTGACCGCGGCCGAGAAGGGGCAGCAGGTGCTGCTCGTGCGCGTCGAGACCTCGCCCGAGGACCTGCGCGGGATGATCGCGGCCGAAGGCATCCTGACGGCGCGCGGCGGCGTGTCGTCGCACGCCGCGTTGGTGGCGCGCCAGATGGGCAAGGTGTGCGTGTGCGGCGCCGCGGCTATCGAGGTGGACTACCAGGCGCGCAAGGTGACGGTGGATGGCCAGTCGTTCAACGAGGGCGATTGGATGTCGATCGACGGCACCGCCGGCAAGGTGTTCGCGGGCCGCGTGAAGACGGCACCGTCCGAAATCGTGGCGGGGCTGCTCGAGGGCGACGAGGGCGCGAAGAAGACCGAGAAGTTCAAGAGCTTCCAGCAGCTCATGAAGTGGTGCGATCAGGCCACGCGCATGTCGGTGCGCACCAACGCCGACACGCCGGAGCAGACGCAGAACGCCATCGCGTTCGGCGCCGTCGGCATCGGCCTCTGCCGTACCGAGCACATGTTCTTCGAGGGCGACCGCATCGACGCGATGCGCGAGATGATCCTGGCCGAGACGCTCGAGGACCGGAAGAAGGCGCTGGCCAAGCTGCTGCCGTATCAGCGCGATGACTTCGCCGGCATCTTCCGGGCGCTCAAGGGCTACCCGGCGACCATCCGCTTCCTCGACCCGCCGCTGCACGAGTTCCTGCCGCACACGCCGGAGCAGCAGGCCGACCTGGCAAAAAAGATCGGGGTGTCGGTGCACACGATCCAGCAGCGTGTCGAACAGCTCCACGAGTTCAACCCGATGCTCGGCTTCCGCGGCTGCCGTCTGGGAATCGGCTACCCGGAGATCTCGGCGATGCAGGCGCGTGCCGTGTTCGAGGCGGCAGCGATCGTCCAGAAGGAACGCATCAAGGTGAAGCCGGAGATCATGATTCCGCTGGTCGGCTTCAAGAAGGAGCTGGATCTGCAGCTCGAGGTGGTGCACCAGGCCGCCCGCGAGGTGCAGGCGGAGCAGAAGGTGAAGCTCGACTACCTCGTGGGCACGATGATCGAGGTGCCGCGCGGCGCGCTCACCGCCGACGAGATCGCGCAGTCGGCCGAGTTCTTCAGCTTCGGCACCAACGACCTGACGCAGACGGGCCTCGGGATGTCGCGCGACGACTCCGGCTCGTTTCTTCCCACCTACACCGAACATGAAATCGTGAAGAAGAATCCCTTCGCCACGATCGACCAGACTGGCATCGGCCAGTTGGTGGAAATCGCGGTGACCAAGGGTCGCAAGACGAGGGCGAACCTGAAGCTGGGCATCTGCGGCGAGCACGGCGGCGACCCGGCGTCGATTCACTTCTTCGAGCGTGTGGGCCTCGACTACGTGAGCTGCTCGCCGTATCGCGTGCCGGTGGCCCGGCTGGCGGCGGCGCAGGCGGCGCTCTCGAAGTAGGGGGGCGCCCCCTCGTGAGGATGCGCGACTGATTTCGATCTTCGTGCGCCGAAACGGCGTGTTGGAGCGTGCCGAGCGGATCGAGCCGGAGTGGCTCGACCCGTTGTCGGGCACGACCGTGTGGGTGGACCTGGCGGCGCCGACCGATGACGAGTATCGGATCCTCGCCGAGGTGTTCCACTTTCACCCGCTGTCGATCGACGACGCGCGCAGCAGCCTCCAGTTCCCGAAGGCCGAACCGTATCCGGGCTACCTCTACGTCGTGCTGCACGGCGTCGACGTCCGGAAGGGGAAGCACGCGTTTGCCACCCGCGACGTGGACTTCTTCATCGGGCCGCACTGGCTCGTGACCGTTCACGACGGTGAGTCCAGGTCGGTCGCGCGCCTGCGCGAGCTGTGCGGTCGCCACGACCGCCTGCTCGCGGAAGGTCCCGTCGGGCTGTTTCACCGCATCGTGGACACGATGGTGGACCACTACCGGCCGGTGATGGACGCCCTGGAAGAGCGCATCGACCGGATGGAGGAAGAGGCGTTCAGCGGCCACAGCCAGGTGGCGCGGCGCATGCTGTCGCTTCGCCACGAGCTGGCGCAGATGCGGCGTGTGCTGATGCCGCAGCGCGACGTGCTCGGGCGCCTGGCGCGCCGCGAGTTTACCGCCATTTCCGACGAGATGGCGTATCGCATCCGCGACGTGTACGACCATGTCGTACGGCTGTCCGAGGAGGCGATCCTGTTCCAGGATCGCGTCACCGGCATCCTCGAAGTGAACCTCGCCAGCATCTCGAATCGCCTCAACCAGGTGATGAAGGTGCTGACGGTGATGTCCACCATCTTCCTGCCGCTGACGGTGCTCAGCGGGATGTGGGGCATGAACGTCATGTTGCCCACGTTTCCCGGCGGCGAGGCGGTGCAGTTCTGGTGGGTGGCCGGCATCCTGGCCGCCATTGCCGTGGTCATGCTGGGGATCTTCCGCCGCAATCACTGGATGTAGAGTCTTGAAGGGACGGAATCCAAACGCGCTTCAAGGGTTGAAATGGCCCTTCAAGACTCCCGCCCGCCCGGAGGGCGGGCAATTAAACACTGCGCTAGCGAGGTGGAGCCACGTCGCGCATTGTCATGAATCTGAGGCGGAGCCTCGCTAGCAATATGGGGAAAATTCACCGGCTGCCGCAGGACCTCGCGAACCAGATTGCCGCCGGCGAGGTGGTGGAGCGTCCGGCGTCGGTCATCAAGGAGCTGGTGGAGAACGCGGTGGACGCCGGCGCGACGCGCGTCACCATCACGGTCGAGGCGGGCGGCAAGCGGCTGATTCGCGTGGACGACGACGGCGAGGGCATGGATCCCGACGACGCGCGGCTGTCGGTGGAGCGACACGCCACCAGCAAGATTCAGCGCGCGGACGATCTCGAGCGCATCGGGACGCTCGGCTTTCGCGGCGAGGCGCTGCCGAGCATCGCTTCGGTGTCGCGCTTCGCGGTGCGCACGCGGACGGCGGACCGGACCACGGGCGTCGAGGTGAAAGTCGAGGGCGGCGCCCTCGTCTCGACCACCGAGACCGGCCGTGCGGTGGGCACGACGGTGGAAGTGGCGGATCTCTTCTACAACCTGCCGGCACGCCGCAAATTCCTGAAGACCGATGCCGCCGAGATGGCGCAGGTCACGCGCATCGTGACGCAGCTTGCGCTGTGTTACGCCAACGTCGGCTTCACGCTCACGGGCGCCGGCCGGAAGCCCGTCGAGTATCCGCCGGTGGCCTCGCTGCGGGACCGCATCTTCCAGATCTACGGCGACCGCCCGGACCTGGTGCCGGTGGAGCGCAGCTACGGCGAGGTCCGGGTGCACGGCTTCGTGGCCGCGCTCGCGGCCGAAGGGCCGGTGCGCGGGCCGCAGCACGTGTTCGTGAACCGCCGCGCGGTGAAGGATCGCACGATCACGCACGCGATCCTCGACGCCTACAGCCAGGCATCGATCAAGGAGCGCAGCCCGGAAGTGCACCTGCTCATCGAGATGCCGCTCGATGCGGTGGACGTCAACGTGCACCCGACCAAGGCCGAGGTCCGGTTTCGGGATCAGTCGTTCATGCACCAGGTCGTGCGACGTGCGGTTGGCGACGCGCTGGGCGAGAGCGCGGTTCCAGAGCTGCGGACCGTGTCCGAACCCGGCGCGGCGGATCCGCTCGCCTCGACGGCGCCGCTGCCCGCGGCGTATCCGCCCACGTTCCCCAGCCGCTGGGCGGAAGGGCAGAGTGGGCTGAGTAGGCAGAGTGGGCAGAGTGCGGAAAACCTGTCGTTTGCGGGGTCGGTGGCCGAGGTGCGGCAGGCGCTCTACGGTCCGTTTCCGGCCGGCGTCTCGAGCGAAGCCATCGCCGAGGCCGCACCGGTCAGCGCCGACAAGACGCTGATGCCGCTGGGGCAGTTCCGCGACACGTTCATCGTGGCGGTGGACGACGAGGGCATCGCCATCATCGACCAGCACGTGGCGCACGAGCGCATCCTGTTCGAGCGCATCACCGAGCGGTTGACGAGCGGACGGCTCGAGAGCCAGCGGCTGCTCGATCCGCTGCTGGTGGAGCTGTCGCCAAGCGGCCGCCAGACGCTGCTGGCGCACGCTGCCGACCTCGAGCGTCTGGGGTTCGAGATCGAGGATTTTGGTGGAGAATCGGTGCGGCTCGCTGCGTGCCCGGCGCTGTTGCCGCGCGAGGAGTGGCAGCGCGCGGTGCGGGCGCTCGCCGAAGACCTCGACGGGCTGGACCGCGGCGCCGCCGTGACCGACGCGCTGAAGCGCATCGCGGCCACGATGGCCTGCCATGCGGCGGTGAAAGCGAACTATCCGTTGACGCTGGAGAAGATGACGCACATCCTCGAGGGGCTGCGGCGGACGGCGTACTCGACGATCTGCCCGCACGGCCGGCCGGTCATGCTGCGCTTGACCCGCCGTGAATTGGAGAAGCGGTTCGAGCGCATCTGACGGCCTTTGACCTTGGGCCTTGGGGTTCGTAGTTGCGGGTCCTTAGACCCGCCGTAGAGGGCGGTTCTGAGATCGCCCTGGAGGATCGACGATGCGCAGGCTGATTGCTGGAGCGGTTCTGCTGTTCGGTATCGGGGCGGTCCTTCACGGTCAGGCACAAGCGCCGCGCTTCCTGACGCCGACGCCGCTGGCGCCGCTCTTCTTCCGCGAACCGTGGCGCCAGTCGGCACCCATGGACGCCAGCACCAACTTCCGGCCCGAAGGCGGCGTCACGCCCGCTGCGGTGACGAATGCGGCTCTCGAGCTGAAGATCTACGATCCGATGGCCGCCAACGTGCCGGCCTATCTGAAGAATCCGCCGGCGGGTTCGATCCCGGTGGACTGGCATGGCCCTTCGTGCGTCCAGCTGGCCGGCTACAACCAGAACCCGCCGCCCGAGAAGGTCGTGGCGGGGGCCCCGACGGATCCGCCGAACCTGTGGACCGGCGTGTGCCAGACGGCCGTGGCCGTGACCCTGCGGAACAAGGCGAGCTTCGTCAATCTGACGACGCCGGGCGCGCGAATTCGATGGGTAACGCGGACGTCGGGCTTCCACGTGGTCCGGCCGGTGCTGAAGCTCGCCGACGGCTCCTTCGTCGTCGGCGATTCCGCTGATGGCGGACATTCGGCGAACTCGCAGCTGTTCCTCGAATCCGAACTGGCCATCGCCAACGTCCGGTGGCTGTCGCTCGATATCGCGCGCGTCGTCACGCGCGGCGACAAGTGGGTGCAGCCGGACCTGAGCAAGGTGGACGAAGTCGGCTTTGCCGACCTGCACCCGGGCAGCGGTCACGGGTGGGGCGGCTTCGTGAACGTCGCGCGCATCGAGGTGTTCGGCACCCCGGTCAAGCGCTAGGGCCTCGTGAAGGCGGCCCCTACGACCGATCGCGGCGCTGCTTTTTGATCTGCTCCCAGCCGTCGAGGCGGCGCTTGATCTCCTTCTCGAACCCGCGCTCGGTGGGGCGGTAGTACTTCTTGCCCGCCAGCGACTCCGGCAGGCAGTCCATCGCGGCGGTGCCTTCGGGGTCGTCGTGGGCGTACTCGTAGCCCTTGCCGTATTCGAGCTCCTTCATCAGCTTCGTCGGCGCGTTGCGCAGGTGCAGCGGGACCGGCTCGGCCGCCTGCGTGTGCGCATCGCTCGCGGCGGCGCCGTACGCGGTGTAGACCGCGTTGCTCTTGGGCGCCGTGGCGAGATAGATGGCCGCCTGTGCGAGCGCCGTGTTGCCTTCCGGCATGCCCATGAAGTGCGCCGCCTCCTTGGCCGCGACCGCCACGACCA
>Ga0209486_10000129_pt1 | contig 35634 bp, 25 predicted proteins | sample NCCompost_FD_187518 | JGI IMG/M metagenome (GOLD analysis project Ga0209486, IMG submission 187518) | Agricultural soil microbial communities from Utah to study Nitrogen management - NC Compost (SPAdes) (version 2) | ecosystem: Environmental > Terrestrial > Soil > Agricultural land | place...
TGCCCTTTTATTAAGTTTTTATGCTCGTAAGTAGTTGAAATTAATGTACTTGTTCGATTCAGGAGATCCGGTCATTATGAAATGAGGAGTCAGCGTGACACAACAAACAAGACACATAAGGTTCAACTGGTAATTGTTGACAGGACTTCTGGATCAACCTATGATGCGCGAACCTCGCTCAGTCTTGTAACGTTGCTAAACGACCTGATCCAAAAGGTCGCAGAACACAAAGCCCACTCTTCCTGGCCCAGAGACAACCCATGTTGCTAACTATTCCCGGTAGCCCCTTCCGCAAAATTTGGACTCTGCAGTTTCTCCATCGCGTCGGTCTTGCCCTCAGCATGCATTGTTTGTTTCTCAGTTCGGCTTCAGCGTGGACGTGCACGTCACCGACGAACGTAGCGCTGGCCGCCAACGGCGCAACGGCAACTGCCTCGTCGGCCTATGATCCGGCTGTATGCGGCTCGGGCGCGGTAGGAGCCAACGATGGCGACCGGACCGGTCGCGCAATAAGGCCTGGAATGATGCGGCCCCCGCTAATACGTTCCCTGACTGGTTACAAATTGTTTTCAACGGCAGTAAGACGATTACGGAGATTGATGTAATAACCACTCAGGACAACTACCAGGCGCCAGTTGAACCTACCGAGTCGATGACTTTCAGCCAGTTTGGTTTGACTGCTTTTGAGGTCCAGTATTGGACCGGCTCGACGTGGGCGGCAATTCCCGGCGCTACTGTCAGCGGCAACAACAAAGTCTGGAAGAAGTTCACCTTCACCGCCATTAGCACTACTAAGATCAGAGTGGTGACCACTGCAAGTGCGGATGGCTACAGTCGCATCGTGGAGTTGGAGGCATGGACCGGACCATCGCCAGCGCCACGCTACGATCATGCGCTTGGTGCAACGGCGACGGCATCGTCGAGCCATGTCGGTTGGCCAGCGAGTTCGGTAGTCAACGGCGATCGCAAGAGCTTGAATGCAGGCACAAGCGGCGGCTGGGTCGATGCTGCGCCAGCCAACACGTTTCCGGACTGGGTGCAGGTGGACTTCGGCACGAATAAGACGATCAATGAGATACATGTCTTTACGTTGCAGGACAACTATGCTGGTTCAGTAGAACCGACCGAGTCGATGACTTTCACTCTGTATGGACTGACTGGTTATGACGTGCAGTACTGGGATGGCAGCAATTGGATAACGGTGCCTGGCGGTAGTGTGACTGGCAATAACAAGATCTGGCGGAAGTTCACCTTCTCGCCCATCAGCACCAGCAAGATTCGGGTACTAACGAATGCTTCGGTAGATGGTTACAGTCGCCTTACAGAAATCGAAGCTTATGCACCACAAGCAAGCACTTGCCAACCGATTGCGCGGCTCGATCCGATGAACGCAACCGGCGGTGGCAGCGAAAACCCGCTGTCGCGAAACTTCAATTGGACTTTGCCGCTGGTAGGTCTGCCCGGTAGAGCAGGTTTAGACTTGAATCTCACCCTGTCATATAACTCGCTGGTGTGAACGAAGAATGGTACCAGTTCAATATCTTTTAACGATGACAATGGCTTTCCTGGTCCAGGCTTTCGCCTCGGCTTTCCGGTTATTCAGCAGATGCACTTCAACGGCGAGACGGGCAAGTATGGATTTCTTTTGATTAGTCCCGATGGCAGTCGCACGGAGTTGCGACAGCTCGGGACTTCGGTCTACTTCGAAGCAGCTGACTCATCGCATTTGTTGCTGGATACAACCGACCTGACATTGCGGACGACCGACGGCACTCAGTTGAGCTATGCGTTGATGGGCAATCAACTCAAATGCACCAAAGTCAAGGATCGCAATGGCAATTACATGAACATTGATTACGTCTCCGAACGCCTTGACAAGGTCATCGATACATTAGGAAGGCAAATCAAATTCAACTACGACGGAACCGGTCTGCTCACCTCAATCACGCAGACCTGGAACCAGGGACAGCCGAATCAGACGGAGCATCCATGGGCTGAATTCGCGTACACCGACACAACGATCCAAACGAACTTCAGTGGTTTGACTGTTTCCGGTCCCGCCAATAACACCACCATCAAGACGCTGTCGAAGGTAACACTCGCCGACGATTCGCACTTTGACTTCAGTTACACGAGCTGGGGACAGGTGTGGAAGGTGGCCTACATTGCTTCCGACAACGTCAATCACGTCCTGAATTATCGTGCCTACAATCTACCTGGCTCGCCATTGCAAACAACCAGTGCGCAAACTGATTGCCCTCGCTTCACCGAGCGACGCGATTGGGTCAAATACTGGAATGGCGATACCGATGGCACGATAGCGAGCAACGAAGAAGCAGTCACGAGCTTTTCCGGACCAGTAGCTGACACCTGGACCCTGCCTGGCGACTCGCAATCCACCAGCGGTAAGCGCACGCAGGTAACCCTCCCTGACGGCACTGTAAACAAGATCTATTTCGTGGACGCGACTGGTACACCGAAGTGGAGTCGTGGTCTGTCTGTTTTAACGGAAACGTCGAGCGGCGGAAACTGGCAACGGTAAGTGAAGACTACGTGGACGCAGGACAACACCACAGTTGACTATCCGCTCAATCCACGCGTGCTTGAGACCAACATTTACGATCCGTCCGGCAATCGCGCGCGCACCCAGATCGACTACCAGCAGTTCACGTTCACGAATGGTACAAGCTGCTGGCTGCCGCGGGATTTTATGGAGTACGCGGCGAACGCAACCACGGTCCTGCGCACAACGCGCACCAACTACAATGCAAACGCGAGTTACACCGATAGGAGAATTCTTGGGTTACCAAGTGAAAAGCTGCTCTACGACGGAACTGTGTCTGGCACGCTGATGTCAAGAGTCGAGTTCTTCTATGATGAAAGCGGCTCAATTCAGGGCAGTGATACGCCTACGCAACATACTAATCCGACCTATGTTACCGGTCGGGCAAATCTCACACGCGTGAAGCGCTACAACGTGAATAATTTTGCCGAGTCAACATCGACAACCACGAAATACAACACGGCGGGTGCCGTGGTCTCGTCGAACGACGCGTCAGATCACCAGATGCTGATCAGTTACGCTGACTCATACTCGGATAACAACAACTCGCGCGGTACGTTTGCGTATCCGAAGACGATCACCGATGCGGATGGTTACGCTGTCACGTCCAAATACAACTTTGACTTCGGCGCGGTGACCTACAAACGGACGCCAAAGCCGAACGAAACCAACACCGCCATAGCCAATAGCGATGGCCCAGAACAAACGTTCACGTACGATACTATCGGCCGGCTGCAACAAATCACTAACCTCGTGAACAATGCTTACACGCGTTATGTCTATGTTCCTTCCGATCTCAAACGGGAAACATACGTGACGATTCAGGATAATCTGGGCGAGGCACGCTCTCTCAGCGTCACAGACGGTGCGGGTCGCACGATTGCATGGGCCACACAGCATACGGGTAACACCTACAGCGGACAGCGAATGGTCTATGACGTTATGGGCCGTACTATCAAGACCTCAAATCCGACTGAGACTAGTGCCAGCGGCACGCCGTTCCAATGGAACACTGCTGGAGACGATGCGGCCACAGGGTGGCTCTACACAGAGCAGACCTACGACTGGAAAGGCCGACCGTTGAGGACTACTCATCCTAATACGACTTACAAAGAAGCTGCATACAGCGGCTGCGGGTGCGCTGGCGGCCAGGTTGTGACACTCACTGATGAGGGAACGGTTGATGGTGGTGTGGAAAAGCGTCGGCAGCAAAAGATCTTTTCAGACGTGCTCGGACGAATAGTGAAAACCGAGGTGCTTAACTGGTCCGGCGGCAGTGTCTACTCTTCGACGGTCAACACATATAACGTCCGCGACCAACTCGAGCAAATAACACAATATGCCGGACCGGTAGGAACTGGCACGCCGCAAGTAACAACCATGTCCTATGACGGTTACGGGCGTCTTAGCAACAGGCACGTGCCAGAACAGGATCAAAATACCGCAACGGTTTGGACCTACAATGCTGACGATAATGTAAACACGATCAGCGATGCTCGTGGCGCTGTTACGAATTACACCTATAACTCGCGCCACCTGGTCACGAACGTTTCTTACAGCGCACCCTCACCGATTGCGGTGCCTGCTGCTGTGAGCTACACCTATGACGCCGCCGGCAATCGCATGACGATGACGGATGGCATGGGCTCGGTAACCTATGTTCTCGACAGTCTGTCACGTGTTACTTCCGAGACCAGGGCCTTTACCGGTCTGGGTAACTTCACACTCAGCTATACCTACAATCTCTCCGGGCAGTTGACCAGTATCACAGATCCTTTTAGCGCTCAGATTAGTTATACCCATGATGTGGGGGGAAGAGTGACTGGCGTTACTGGATCAAGTTTCGCCTCGGTATCAACTTATGCTTCCAGCGTACAATACCGCGCCTGGGGAGCAGTGAAATCGCTATCGTATGGTAATTCGAAGACTTTGGCGCTGACCTACGATGCCAATCTCAAACCCTCGACCTACGAAGTGCCGGGCACTATGAAGAAGGCCTATACCTACTACAACGATGGCCGGCTCAAGTTCATTCAGGATCAGCTCACTGCGAACAGCAAATTTGATCGCTTATACAGGTACGACCACGTCGGTCGCTCGACGATCGCACTGAGTGGTCTCGAAGCCAGGGAGCAGGGCACGACCGATGATCGTCCTTACAACGAAACGATGACTTACGACGCTCTTAGTCATCTAACCTCGCGTGAAATTCGTCAGTGGGATCGCCATGACCTGGATGTGGCTAGTTACTCGAACAATCGCCGAATTGGTTGGAACTACGACGCCGATGGCCGCGAGCTCGTCGGCGCGAATCAATTTACCTATGACGCGGCTGGACAAATAACTAAGTTTGGGTTTGCCGATCCGAATGAAACTGATCAGCAACTTGATGGCGACGGTGGCAGGGCCAAGACAACGTTAAAAACCTACGATCAATCGAATGGTCAATTGCTTTGAAGAGTACGGTGCTGGGCCAAGTCATAAGCGAAGTAAGCGCAACTGGCGCAAAGCAACGAAGTTTCGTTTACGCAGGCGGACAACTGTTGGCCATTCAGAGGGTGACTGCTGGTGGACAAGCCGTAGAATGGCCCTATTTCGACGCAAGTGGTGCAAGCCACCGCGTCGTCAACGTAAACGGATTCAATGTTAAGTCAGCAGAAAACGATCCCTTAGGAGCTAACGCTGGTCTTTTCAAGCCAATAACGTGGCCCCCGCCAAGTTCGCCCGGCAAGATCGAACCATTCTACGGCGTTCCTGAACTCAACAGTGCCACGCAGGGCTGCGTGGCCGACGGAGTCCCAATTCCCTGTGACATGGCCTTGCCAATGCTTACAAACGGCTTTGCCACTCTTACGCATATTGATCCCCTCCTGGCATCCGCGGGAAAGAAGAGACCAGTTTGGATTCCGCAAGACACCTCTTACGGCACGGCTAACTTAAATACGCTGGTGGTGACGATTTATTCCGGATCGGGAGGGTATTTTGTTTGGGTTGAAGAAACTGTTGGGCAGAAGTTATCTCCGCAGAACCCCGTTTCAGAAGAAATTGTTACAGATTCGTTCACGAAATCGGAGGTAGATCAGCTGTACAGTGGTCTCGAGGGAATACTCGCGAACAAACGATGTAATGATTTCATTGCGGCATTGCTTACAGAGGCTGGCCTTCGTGCACGAAACAAACCGATCGAAACCGACATGTTGAAGCTTTTCAATAAGGTAACACAACAAAAGGGGTTCGCTTTTGCAACCAAATATAGTACTGGTCCTGCAGGTACGTCCATGCAAGGTTACAATGGTGTGTCCGGCTCGGTGATGCATGGGGATGCGCAGGTTCTACTCAGCAGTCAGGCCTTGACAAATTATGGGGCGGCCCACAATCGTACAAGACAATTCTTCCTTTACACTGCTCTAGGTGAACTTACTCACATTGCAGGAGAGAGGAGCTATGGCGGAGTCTATGGAAGTCATGGTTACGGCGACGAGGGCTTGGCCATTGCTAGCAAAGTTGTAGCTGATCGGATGGGCATAGCACTCGGCCCTCCGCCGGACAGCACAAATCATGGAGCTAGCAGTAACTATTATCATAACGCTCTGGAATTTATTTGTGGGTGGAAAAAATGAGAAATATCGTCGTACTGATTGCAACGTTCTCATCTTTGATCTTATCGACCCCTTCTCAGTCAAATCGTTGGAGGGGACTTGAACCTCTAACATCGACTCGTACTGATGTTGAGCGACTTTTAGGTAAATGCCCGGGACCCAACCTCAATTCATGCGTATATGACACTGCGCAGGAAACGATAGTCGTCGTCTATTCCGACGGACTGTGTGAAAAGGACTGGCCTTTTGGGTACAATGTTCCGGTTGACACGGTAATTCGAATTGAGGTTTCACCAAGGGAATATGTACATATTAAAGATCTTGAGATAGATGTCGGCTCCTATGAGAAGAAGTTAAATAGCGACGCAAGCGTTACCTACGTAAATGATCTTGAGGGCGTTGTTATTAGAGTGTTCGATGGAAAAGTGGGGTGGATCACTTATAGATCGACGGCCAAGCAAGAGGAACTTCGGTGTCCCGCTGCGAGGCTGACCGAGCCAACAAATGCCGCTGACGCTCATGATAGACTTTTTGAATATAATGACGTCGACGCTGCGGAAGAAAAAGCGTATTTAGCTTCCTTCGCCCAGCTATTGCGACAAGGCTCGAACGTCCAAGGATACATTGTCGCTTATGGCGGGAAGCGGAGTTTCGAAAACGAGGTGCGCAGACGGCTCCAATGTCAATCAAATTATCTAGTAAAAGAGTTGGGTATAAGCAAAGAACGCATTACCTTGATAGACGGGGGATTTCGTACAAATCGCACCGTAGTACTCTACGTGTTGCCAAAAGGGGGTCGCGTGCCCGTCCCTTATCCGACCATACGTCCAAGCGGAGTTGAACGAATTAGAGAGAATCAATCCTCAATGAATGCACTTTCTCCTTGCTCATGATTCTTTAGAGTAAGAACCTTCTTCGTCCTTGTGAGTTCCGCAGGATTGAAGGTGCAGGATTATTTTCGGGTCCTTCCGCCGATCCTGTATTGCGGGTGTCGCGCGACCGCAACCTAGCAGCGCTTAAAACTAAGAATGAATTGGCCCGAGTGGGTCGGAGTAAAGGCACCTTAGTAAAGGCACCTTAGTTTGATGCAGTTATCGATCGGAAGCTTTGTTACATAAAGCAATCATCCATTGAGTCAGGGTTGTCTCGCTCAGTACTTTATCCGCCTGCGGATCCGAGTAGGTAAGGTTGGCCGGTAAACGACCCGGTATTCCCATTAGGTACAGCCGTTCCTGGATAAGCTGGTTGCCAATTATTAACTCCCTGCCGGCTTCCTCCAAAGACTCAGGAAAGTTCTCAGCCAATCCTTCGCTCTCGAGCCAGGAAAAGGTCTCATCCAAGGCGGTTTCAGGATCGTCTTCAGCGGCAAGCATCCGGTCAAACCGATCAGCAAGCAGGATCAGGTAAATGTCCCCGTCAAGGTTCTGTCCTTTAGCACCTTGGATGGCGCCGACAATCTGACGTGCTTCTTTCCATGGGTTAACAAACCTTGGCGATCCGAGCTCGATTGCTGGCATCCAAGCCACGAGTTCGGCACAGTACCCTTGGTTTGCAACGTTCTCTTTCTTTAAGACTGGTCTACAAGAGTTCAGGTGCGCTTGCGTTTTTGACTTCAGTTGGACATAAGCGTCTGAGTAGCCGTCAAGATACCCTTGCGTTTGCATTTTGGAATTGCGCAATCGAACAAGCAACAGAACCACTGTGACAGCGAAGGTTAAGGCCAGTATTTGTCGGAAGCCTAAGCCGGTAGTTCCCAAACCCTGAAACACACTGTTGCCGCTTAGCAGCGTTCGGGAGACTGAGTCGGCAAGCGCCACTGTTGCCACTGCTGAGAGAACGCCAGCGATGGCTCTCTTCACAGGAAACCGGAAGAGGGTTTGAGCAGAAACTCTTTGCCAGTTCACTGGAAGTTCTGGGTGGTAAAGTTCAGCCTGTAAATCGTCCCTTGGTGAAATCGGTCCGACTCGAAGTCTTCCCTCGGCCTCGTCGCTAACGTGATCTAAATACCTGTTGAACCAGGGTTCGTAGGACGTCGAGAATGTACCATCCAGTCTGGTGCGGTGATACGTCTTCAAGTAAGGAGGCTTCTCACGACTGATGAGCCATATCAACAATAACGTGAAGACTAAAATCGGCAGAGTCAAGCGTGAGTCTCCTTCACGAAAGAAATGGAGGATCTGAAGAAGCGTCTGGTAAGTTCTTTGCCCTCTTAAGAGGTAATAGGTTGTGCTATGCTCAACTGAATCGAATGGATAGGGCTTCACCACAAACGTGAACAGCCCTGTCTGGAATGCAAGTTCACGATTCCAGGCGGCAGACGTTTCGAGAAGCAGTGTAGTCCTAATTGGGACTGTAGGTAAAGATCCTCACCGCGACCTGTCAGGAGGTGAATCCTGATGGGCCAATCGCGCCGACCACAACCACGTCGACTGGCATCAAAACTACTAGGAATCCGGACCGATTGGGTCTCACGCAAGAGGATATGGCAAAGCTCGTTCGACATCGTCGGGCGCCGGTCTATCGGAGTCATATTTCGGAGTTTGAGAACGGAACTCCCCCTTTCCAAACTGATCAGATCGTTTCTTCCTCTCCTTCGAGAAATGTGCAAAGTTTGCTCGCTTCTCACGCGCGCGCGTTTTGTTTTCTTTTGGCCGATTTCGCACCAATCGACACGCACATCAACGCGCCTGCTTCCTTGTCTCATCTTGAGCGCCACCTGCAAAAGGGCCGGGTGGGGTTGTCGGTCCCCTCCCCCCACCTTCTGCTCCGGATAGAATGGGTCGCCGAGATTCTCTGCGCTATCTTTGTTTCTTATGCAGGCATCGACACGCACATCAACGCGTGTCTCTCCCGTTCATCAAGCAACTTCTGCGTTTCGTTATCCAAGCTGGACGGAAGGCCAAAAAAGTCATTGGATGACCGAAAAAGGGATAACAGAGTTTCGGGATACAGGACCTATGACTGGAAAGGCCGGCCGCTGGTCACAACTAACCCAAGCATGACAAGCAATCCTGCTGACACGACAACCAAAACGGCGTCCTATTCAGGCTGTGGTTGTGCCGGAGGTGAGGTCGTAACGATCACCGACGAAGGCACAATTGATGGTGGTACCGCAAAGCGGCGACAGCAGAAGGTCTATTCCGATGTGCTGGGCAGGACTGTGAAAACCGAAGTACTCAATTGGGAGGCCGGTAGCATCTACTCCGCTATGGTCAACACATACAACGTGCGCGACCAGGTTACAGAAATCAAACAATACGCGGGTCCGGTAGGCAGCACGTTTCAAACCACAAGCATGAGCTACGATGGGTATGGTCGACTCCAGGCTAAACAGGTACCTGAACAAACTGCGGCCACAACCTACGCGTACAACGATGACGACACACTGCTTTTCAGTGACAGACGGGAGAGGTGCGGCAAGTGTTTACGCTCGCAACGACCGACATCTGGTCACCGGAATCAGTTATACGGTTCCAGCCAACTCCGGCGGCATTCCTGTGTCGGCATCGGTCAGTTACTCGTATGATGCCGCGGGGAATCGACTTGAAATGATAGATGGTCTCGGCTCAGCAACCTATGTGTACAATTCGCTTTCGCGAATCACGTCGGAGACCCGCAACATCACGCAGGCATCACCATCGAGCTACACAATCCTCTATCAATACAACCTCGCCGGTCAGTTAACGAGCATCACTGATCCCAACAGTAACACCATCAATTATGCTCGGGACCTTATCGGACGAACGACGGCAATTACGGGCACAGCTATTAGTGGTGTGAGCACATACATCTCGAGCATGTCTTATCGGGCGTGGGGAGCGGCGAAGCAGGTGAATTACGGTAACGGTAAGACTCTTAACGCAACCTATAACGATCGCTTGAAGGCCGAGACATTCCAGATCTCGGGACTGATGTCCAAGACCTACGAATACTACAACGACGGCACCCTGAAATTTTCCAGCGAAGCGTTGGACCACCGTTTTGATCGTCTTTATCGATGGGACCACGTGAGTCGAATCAAAGAGGCCTTGTCCGGTGCGGAAGCTCGGGGCGAAGGCGCGACCACCAACCGTCCTTACAAACAACTGTTCTCGTATGACGCGATCGGGCATCTAACGCAGCGTAGCAGGTACCGGTGGTTTCTTGGTCCCGACACAAGTTCGGACAGTTACACTAACAATCGTCATGATCCCGTAGGACAACTCTGGCAGTATGACGCCGATGGCAATACCGTCAGTATGCCAGGGACCGGATATGTCTACGATGCGAGCGGCCGCATTGTCACCATGACGTCGGGAATTCCCGGCACCGCTACCCTTTCCTGGGACGGAGACGGGAGGAAAGTTAAGAGCGTCGAGCTGTCTGGGATTTCGAGACGGAAGCGGACATCACCACCACGAGCTATTTCATTTATTCAACTGTGCTCGGGCGGGTGCTGACGGAGTTCGTCTCTAGCGATGATCCGGATCCCACCGTTCCTGGATTTTTCACGCGAACTCTTGTGTATGGCGACAGTGGTGGTTCAATTGCTTACCAAATAAGTTACGGCGGTGGCTCGGGCGAAGTTTGGTTCGAGTATCGCGATCCGAGCAATGCCACCTATCGCGCAATCACCAATGTAGGCGCACCGAGCGTTCAACAAGAACTCGATCCGACAGGAGCAAATCAAGGTGTGACCGATCCAGCAACCCAAAGCATCCCCGATGAGGGTCTGCTGGCGCAACACTCGAATACCTTCAATCCGTCACAGCCTTTCGCGGCTTATTCGCTCGACGGCATGAGAGTCTCGCTTGACGAATTCGTGGAGCAAGTTCACTTTCAATTTCCATGGTGAATTGGGGCTAAATGAGGCGATTGCACGGCGAACCTGCAGTTTCAGGCCGAACGAAACGTGCGAACGATTACTTGATGAAGAAGTGGCAGATTACCAGTGATCGCATTGAAACGAGAATTGGCGGGAGTGCTAAGAAGGTCGCGTTCGAACTTTACCTCGTTCCTGAAAAGAAATGAAGGACATGCCAAACTTGACAGCCGCCGCTTCTGCGGCGTATAAGCAGCGATGACGTGGTGAGTTAAGGCGACTTGCGGCCACGTAAAATAAACAGCTAAACAGCTCGGGCGCCTGAAAGAAAAGCCCGAAAAACTTCAAACGGATTTTGAAGTCCCGTTGTTTAGCGCGGGGCTTTTTTCATTGAAGCGGTCTTTGGACTTTGGTCTTAGGTTTTGGGCCAGGCAGAACAACAAAGACCAAAGTCCCAAGGCCTAAGACCAAACTGCAAACAATGGATTCCTTCAGAAATGTTCTCGACTCCGACCGCATCCACGTCGTGGATGGCGCAATGGGGACAATGCTCTACGCCAAAGGCGTCTACATCAATCGCTGCTACGACGAGTTGAACCTCAGTAACCCCGACCTGGTTGCTGAGATTCACACCGAGTACATACGAGCCGGCGCCGACATCATCGAAACGAACACCTTCGGCGCGACCGCAAATAAACTCCAGCAATACGGCCTCGAAGCAAACATGCACGAGATCAACGCCCGCGCCGCGCAGATTGCCCGCAAGGCCGCCGGCGATCGCGCGTACGTCGCCGGCGCGATTGGCCCACTTGGGCTGCGCATCGAGCCTTATGGTCCAACCTCGTTCGACGAAGCAAAGGAGTTGTTCAAAGCACAGGCAGTGGCATTGCTGGAAGGGGGAGTCGATCTCTTCTGTCTCGAAACCTTTTCCGACGTCTCTGAAATCCGTCAGGCAATCTCAGCGATTCGTGAACTCTGCGACCTGCCGATCATCGCGCAGATGACGATTATGACCGACGGCAACACGCTGTTCGGCACGACGCCCGAACTCTTCACGGAACGACTTGATAACTGGGGAGCGGACGTCATCGGTCTAAACTGCGGCGTGGGTCCGGCGATCATTCTCAACGCGCTCGAGAAGATGCGTGTGGTGACTAAGAAGAAGTTATCGGCGCAACCCAACGCCGGCTTACCGCGCGACGTTCAGGGTCGGCAGTTTTACATGTGCTCGCCGGAGTACATGTCGAAATTCGCGAAACGGTTTATTCAGGCAGGTGCGAAATTTATCGGCGGGTGCTGTGGGACTACTCCGTCGCACATCAAATTGATCTGTGATTCAGTGCGCGCGGCATCTCCGCGCGCGCAACGCATCGCCTTCACGTCCGGCGCACCAACGGCAGTTGAAAACACACCGCCAGACATCAAGGTGGTGCCGCCGGAAGAACGATCGAATTGGGGACGCAAGATCGCGCGCGGTGAGTTTGTGACTTCCGTGGAAGTGCTGCCACCGAAAGGTGTCGATGCGAAGAAGACGCTCGATTCGATTCGTTTATTGAAAGACGCGGGCGTAGATGGCGTGAACATTCCCGACGGCGCGCGTGCCCAATCGCGTATGAGTGCGCTGGCGACGGCAGTGTTGGTTGAACAACAGATCGGTATCGAGTCGGTGTTGCACTACTGTTGTCGCGATCGAAACCTGTTGGGAATGATGTCCGACCTGCTCGGCGCGGCCGCGCTCGGGTTGCGCAACCTGCTCGTGATCACCGGCGATCCGCCAAAGATGGGACCTTACCCGGACGCGACCGCCGTTTTCGACATTGATGCGATCGGTCTGACCAACATGGTCAACAAGCTGAACCACGGCCTCGACCTCGGCAACAATCCGATCGGAGAACCGACATCGTTCTGCATCGGCGTCGGCGTCAATCCGGGTGCGATCAATCTCGACGAGGAGATCAAACGTTTCGAATGGAAGGTGGAGGCCGGCGCGCAGTACGCGATCACGCAACCCGTGTTTGATACACGGCAGTTACGGGATTTTCTGAAACGCATCGAACACGTGCGCATCCCGGTCATTGCCGGGATTTGGCCACTCGTGTCTTATCGGAACGCGGAGTTTCTGCACAATGAGGTTCCAGGTGTGCGCGTGACGCCGTCGATCATGGAACGTATGCGTGATGCGTCTGCGATCAGTAAAGAAGCCGGGCGAGAGGAAGGCTTGCGCATCGCGCGCGAGTCGCTGATGGAGGTGCGCGACGAAATTCAGGGCGTGCAGGTGTCGGCGCCGTTTGGCAACGTCAAGTACGCTCTCGAGGTCTTCGAAGTGCTGCCTGAGTTTGCATCGCCGGCACATTAGGTTCCCGCAAAGGCGCAAAGGCGCAAAGAGAAAAACGCCAAAGTCGACCACCTTGTTGTTTATCTTTGCGCCTTTGCGCCTTTGCGGGAAACTTCTTAAGGCACCGAGTACACAACTTTGCCGCCGACGATCGTGTAAACAACATCCGTAGTTAGATACTCGCTGGGGGAGATCTTCAGCAGGTTCTTCGACAGCACGGTTAGATCCGCCAGCTTACCGACCTCAATCGAACCCTTCATTGTCTCCTCGAAATTCGCGTAGGCCGTGTTGTAGGTGTAGCTCTTTATCGCGTCGGCGATCGAGATTCTCTCATCCGGAAACCAACCTTCGGCGGGCTTGCCGGTAAGGGTTTGTCTGGTCACGGCCGCGTAAAGACCTAACATCGGATTGATCGGATACTCAGACGCCGACGTGCCCGGCCAGTCTGTACCAAACGACAGCACGGCGCCGCTCGACTGAATACTCTTGAACGCATATGCACCTTTCGTTCGTTCGCTGCCGATGCGTTCTTCCATCCACCGCATATCGTCGCTCAAGTGAAACGGTTGGACTTCCGCGACGACGCCGAGTTGGCCCAGCCGTTTGAAGTCCGCCGGCGCCAGGACTTGCGCATGGACCAGACGGAAGCGGCGATCGCGTTTACCGTTCTGTTTATTGAGTTCTTCGAGATAGTTGAGCAGGACGTTGTTGGCCTCGTCACCAATGGCATGGACCGTAAGCTGGAGCCCGGCGCGGTCGGCATCGAGCATGTAGCGAAGAAACTTCCCTTCAACAAACTCGCCTTTGTCGTTAATCATCAATGGTCGCCAGCGGCCACGGTTCTTCGGATCGTTGGAGTAAGGTTCGAAGAAACGCGCACTGCTTGTGCCCATAATCCCATCAATGTGGCCCTTGAGTGCGCCGAGTCGAATCCATTCGTCGCCCGAACCCACTTTGACGCCGCGGTCGGCAAGCTCCTTCCACCGATCGAGCCCGGGACGAAAGTGAATGCGCACGGTGAGATCGCCCGTGCGATGCAGTTCGCGATAAATGTCCAATTGCACATCGTCAGACATGTCGCTGACGTTCGTAACGCCGTATTTGCGAATCTCAGCTAGCGCGTTCTTTGTCTGCTGGATGCGACGCTCCCGCGAAAAGTTTCGCGGAATTACGGAATTGAAGAGACGAGTGGCGCCTCGTCCACGCATGTGGCCAGTGGGCCGGCCCTGAGTGTCTTTCAAAAACTCGACATCTGCAGCTTGCGGGTTGTCGAGATCAAGTTTGAGGACGCGAAATGCCGCCTGATTGGCAGCGAACTGACTATCGTCAAACTTCCGGATAAACATCGGATAGTCAGACGTGATCGCGTTCACGAGACTCATATCTGGCGCGAAGGGTTCGCGTCGTTGATTGCCTGCGCTACCTGCGGCCCACTCGTCGTAAGCGCCCCAGTAACCGCCGACGATCCATTCACCTTTGGGCAGGCGCGAGATAACGTCTTTGACGCGCGCGACAAACTGGTCCTGCGTTGAGGCGCGCATGATGTTGAATTCGAGAAACTGGGCCGCGGATGCGAAGTGGACGTGGTTGTCATTGAATCCGGGAACTACGAAGCGGCCGCGCAAGTCGATCACGCGCGTGGATGGTCCACGAAGTTTCATCGCTTCGGCGTTGGAGCCGACCGCAACGAACTTGCCGTCTTTGATTGCCACCGCCTGTACGGTGGAGTTGTTTTTATCGACGGTGTAGATGGCACCATTGTGGAGAATGAGATCCGCCGATTGCTGCGCCGGAACCGCGGTGAACGACAGCAATAACATTAGCGAGAGCAACGCGAGCTGTTTCATGAGTACTCCCTGTGAAGAATATGTTTCAAAGTGGGCTCCAGCCTGACGAAACTGAATGCAAAGCCGCGCGCCTTCAGCACCGCCGGCTCAACTTTCTGACTCCCCAGGAGCAAAGCGTCGGCCATTTCACCGAAGGCGAGCCGGACTCCGAACGCTGGCACGGGTAGGAACGTCGGCCGCGACAGTACGTGGCCCAGTGTTTTCGTAAACTCGGCATTCCTCACAGGAATGGGCGCGACGAAGTTCACCGGTCCATGCACTGCGTTATCACGGATCAAAAACTGAATCGCGCCGACGACGTCGTGAAGTGCGATCCAGCTCATCCATTGTTTCCCGTCGCCGAAGCGTCCACCGATGCCCATACGAAACGGCGTCAGCATCTTCGCCAGTGCGCCGCCGTGTTCGGCGAGAATTATGCCGAACCGCGTCAGTACGGTGCGGATTCCCTTCTCCGATGCGGGCGCCGTCGCTTTTTCCCACTCCTGACAAACGTGGGCCAGAAAGTCGTTTCCTGGCTCGCTGGTTTCCGTCAATAACTCATCGCCACGGTTGCCATAGTAGCCAATCGCCGAAGCACACAGGAAAACCGCGGGCGGGTGGCGCAGTGTCGCCAGTGTTTCGCTCAGCAAGCGGGTGCCTGTGACACGGCTATCGAGAATCGCGCGTTTTTTTTCGCTGGTCCAACGGCCCTCGGCAATGTTCTCGCCGGCAAGGTGGATCACAACGTCGAGGCCTTCGAGATGTTCTTTGTCGATGAGACCACGCTGAGGATCCCAACCGATTTCAAGCCGGCCGTGATGGGCTTGATGACGCACCAGACGTATGACTTCATGGCTGGCCGTGGTCAACGACTTTATAAGGGCGCTGCCGACGAGTCCATGCGAACCGCTGATGAGGATCTTCATTGTTGTGTGCACCGGCGAAAGCTTATAGCAGATTCGACTTGAGTTTTCTGCTTTGATGTGTACAATGCGCTGAAAAATTTACGCAAGGAGCAACCTCACTATGCTTCGTATCCTCATCGCTTTTCTGGTCTTCCTGGTAATTGCACTGCCACGTACCGAAACAGCTTCCAGTGTCAAACGACTAACAAATACGCCTCGCGAGGCTTTGAATTTGAACCCGTCCCTGAGCGACGACGGACGCACGGTTATTTTTGAGTCGTCGTCAGAGGTGTTTGGGAATAGCAATGGGGCGCCCTCGTTTCATGGAGTTCGCGCGGATGTCGTCGAGGGAACGTTTATGGAAATCGCGCAGGGACGCATGGTGTCGCCCGCGTTGTCGAGCGACGCACGCACGGTGGCGTTCGCGTCCACTGAAGATTTAGTTAGAGAGAACCCGGATCGCAATTCGGAGATTTTTGTGTTTGACGGTCCGGTTCTGAGGCAGTTAACGAGCACCGTAAATGTCAGAAACACTCAGCCATCGATCAGTTCCGACGGCCGCGTGATTGTGTTCAATTCTAACGGTGAAACGCCAAAAGTCAGTGGTGACGGTTCGCGAACATACTTTAGAACAGCGGATTCAGATCTATATGTTGTCGAAAGAGAGACGGGGGCTAAGACACCGATTGCATCCGCGGTACCAGAACTGTTCGTGAGTGAAGGTCGTGCGGTTAGCAACGATGGAATGCGCTTCGTGTATTCAGCGAGCGTCGGGCCAAATCAAACACAGGTGTTCATGTTTGAGGGGCGCGACAACAGCGTTCGGCAACTCACGCAGCTGGGATCGCGAGTCACAGACGTAAAGCTTCAGCCAACGATCAGCGGTGATGGGAAACGCGTGGCGTTTGCTACGAGACGAAGGGTGACTTCGGCGAGCGACGGAAGCGTCGAACTCTATGTGCTCGATTTGCCGACTGGACATGTGCACCAGATTACAAATGCCCCTTCGGGTGCGACGGCGGAAGTTGTTGCGTCGCTGAATTTCGATGGAAGTCTTGTCGCGTTTAACTTTCCACGCGTGCTGTCGGAGCCGGCGGTCGAGGACGATTTCGCAAACAACAGCGAGATCTATTTAGCGACAATCGCGGCGCGACCGGCGTTTGCCGGCGGAACTGTTTTGAATGCGGCTGCGCCAGGTTCCGCACCGGCAACGGGAACACGGCTTGCCCCTGGGAGTATCGCGAGTTTTCGTGGTGATGCGCTGGGAGCGTCGGTGACGGTGAATGGCCAAGCAGCAAAGGTCTATTATGCGTCGCCGAATGAAGTCATTTTTGTTGTGCCGGAGAACGTGACGCTGGGGACGGGTGAAATCGTGGTGACCAACGCTGATGGGTTCTCAACAAAGGCAGAGGTAACTATCAGCGCCGCTGCACCAGGTGTGTTTACAATCAGCGGAGATGGAAAGGGAGAAGGAATCATTCTTGATTCCGATCTTTTAACAGTTGGACCATTCGATCCTTCTAACGGTAAACGAAGATTGTCGATCTTCGCCACCGGTGTCAGGCATGCCACTTCCGTATCTGTAACCGTTGGCGGTCAACCAACAATCGTAGAGACAGTTGCTCGTGCCGAATTAGACGGACTGGATGAGATTCACGTCTTACTTCCGTCAAAGTTGAGCGGAGCCGGCAGCTCGACTCTGCGAGTTCAAGCTGACGGCATAATGAGCAATCCGGTGTCCGTGTTGATCGGCGGAACACCTGTACCCACTCCAACGCCAATACCTAGTCCCACTCCCACTCCCAGTCCTTCGGTGACTCCTACGCCAACGCCAACTCCGAATCCCTCTCCGACTCCCTCCCCCACGGCGACTCCCACACCTACGGCGACTCCAACACCAACTCCACTACCTTCTCAGGACAAACTCGTAATTAGCCAAATCTACGGCGGTGGGGGAAACTCCGGCGCACCGTTACGCAACGACTTTATCGAGATCTTCAACGCCGGCAGCATTCCTGTAAACCTCGGCGGCTGGTCTGTGCAATACGCGAGTGCCAGCGCCTCCACATGGTCGAGTACACCGCTATCAGCAGTGATTCTTTCCCCGGGTCAGCGTTATCTAGTTCAGCAAGCCGGCGGCAACAACGGCGCGGCTCTCCCCACGCCCGACGCAATCGGGACGATCGCGATGGCCGCGGGCGCCGGCAAAGTCGCGCTCGTCAGAAGTACGACTGCATTGACCGGAGCCTGTCCAACTGATCCGAACATCATTGATTTCGTCGGCTATGGAAGCACCGCAAACTGTTTCAGAGGCACGGGCCCAGCGCCTGGCGCCAGTAACACCAACGCCGCGACACGAAACGCGAACGGATGCACCGACACGCGCAACAACGCAGGCGACTTCACACTCGCGCCTCCAAATCCTAGAAATACCAACGCACCTTTTAATCAATGTCCGATCATTGAATCCGTGTTAACTTGTTTTCCCGATGCCCTCGCTCAGCGACGCAATCACAACTCTGCGCCAGCACTTCGGCTTCGACGATTTCCGTGAAGGCCAGCGCGAAGTTGTGGGATCAATACTCGAAGGCAAAGACGCCGTCGTCGTCATGCCGACAGGAAGCGGTAAGTCTCTCTGTTACCAGCTTCCCGCGATGATCCTCGACGGGGTCACGCTCGTGGTGTCGCCGCTGATCGCGCTGATGAAAGATCAGGTAGACGCACTTCAGGCGCGCGGTCTTCCCGCGACTTTCATTAACAGTTCGCTCTCGGAACCCGAGCAACGCTCGCGCATCGACTCGCTGCGCCGCCGCGCCCACAAGCTCGTCTATATCGCTCCGGAACGTTTTCGCAGCCCCCGGTTCGCTTCGGCAGTGCAGTCCATTCCTGTTTCTTTGGTCGCGGTCGATGAGGCGCACTGCATCTCGATGTGGGGACACGATTTCCGGCCTGACTATCTTCGACTGAAACACGTCATTCGTTCGCTCGGCCGGGTTCAAACCGTCGCTCTCACCGCAACAGCAACGCCCTACGTTCGATCCGACATCATTCAACAACTCGGGCTATCGCAGCCACAAACGTTCGTCAGCGGCTTCGATCGTCCTAACTTGTCGATCGAGGTGGTCCACACTGAAAAGGAAAAGGAGAAGATCAGCCGTATCCGTCACCTGGCCCAGAAGACGAATGGGTCGGGAATCGTCTATGCGTCCACACGCAAAGCAGTCGAACAAGTTGGACGCGAACTGAAGACCGCCGGCCTGAAAGTCTCAACCTACCACGCTGGCATGAGTGATGGGATTCGCATTAAGTCGCAGGAAGATTTCATGACCGGACGGACGCAGATGATCGTCGCCACAAACGCTTTCGGTATGGGCATCGACAAACCCGACATTCGCTTCGTCGCCCACTACCAGATTCCCGGATCAATCGAGGCTTATTACCAGGAGATCGGACGCGCCGGGCGCGACGGGTTGCCATCCACCTGTGTGCTGCTATTCAACTATGCAGACAAAAACACTCACGACTTCTTTATCGAAGGTTCGTATCCCGAGATCAGCACGGTGAAGAATGTTTACGCCGCACTCCTCGGCACCAGTTTGAAGAGGATCGAACTGACGACGGCCCAGATCGGCAAACTCGCAGGCGAGAAGAACGAGATGTCGGTGCAGTCCGCACTTTACCTCCTCGAACGCGCCGGACACATTTCGCGCGAAGGGCATGCCCCTGCCGCCGCCCGCGGCGAACGAGGCGCTCGCAGTCCGCGCGCAATCGTCATGCTCGACAACGTTCCCGTAACTGGAATTCGCGTCGACGCGGGACAGATTCTGGGCCGCGCAGAGTTGGAACGCCGCAAGCTCCGCGAGCTGATCAATCTGTGCTACACGGATTACTGCTATCGAGCGCACATTCTCAACTACTTCGGCGACCGCAATCATGAACGGCAATGCGGTACTTGCGGCAACTGCCGACCGAAGACTGTCGCACCTGTTCAAAACATCGAAGTTGACGAGACACCTGCAACAATCAACTCCGACCCGCGGCCGCTCACGGACGAAGAACTGCTGCGCGTTCGAAAAATCCTCGCTTGCGCTAAACGAATGAATGGAAGGTTCGGTAAAAGGATCCTGGCGGCTACGTTGCGCGGTTCAGCGTCGAAGCAAGTGATGAGCGCCGGGCTCAACGAACTCTCAACCTACGGTTTACTAAATGATATGCCGCAAGACGAGATTCAAATTTACATCGATGCGTTAATCGTGGCTGGTTGTCTAAAGGTAAAAGGAGGCGCTTATCCTACGATCTCAAACACGGATCTCGGCGACCGTGTGATGCGCGAACAAGAACAGATCACCCTGGCGCTGTCGTAATTCGTTTTACTTGATAACGCCCTGCAACGGACTCGACGCACTCGCATATAACCGCTTCGGCATGCGACCCGCCTGATAAGCCAATCGTCCGGCCTGGATCGCCAACTTCATCGCTGCTCCCATTTTTGCCGGATCCTCGGCTTCCGCAATCGCGGTGTTCATCAGCACACCGTCAGCACCAAGCTCCATCGCAATCGCCGCGTCACTCGCCGTGCCGACGCCCGCGTCAACTATGATCGTCGCGTCGGGAAGTTGTTCTCGCATGATGCGCAGGTTCGCAGGATTCTGTATGCCCAACCCGGATCCGATAGGCGCGGCCAACGGCATGATCCCTGCGCAACCAACATCCAAAAGCTTTTTCGCCATGATCAAGTCGTCGTTGAAATACGGCAGCACCACGAATCCCTCTTTGACGAGAATGCGCGCGGCGTCAAGAGTCTGCTCGTTATCCGGAAACAAAGTTGTCTGATCGCCGATCACTTCGAGCTTCACGAGATCCGTTTGCAGTGCTTCGCGCGCAAGACGCGCCGTGCGCACTGCGTCTTCTGACGAATAACAGCCCGCAGTGTTTGGCAGAATCTGTAAAGCAGGATCGAGATGATCGAGAAACGATTCGCTGCTGCGATCGAGCGGTACGCGCCTGACTGCAACGGTCACCATCTCTGCGCCTGAAGCAGTGTGCGCTGCCCGCATTTCGTCGTAACTGCGATACTTACCTGTGCCGATGATCAGACGTGAACTAAACACACGGCCGGCAATAATCAGACTCTCACCCAAAACCTTCTCTTTCATTGCTGTCGACATACGAAAACTTTACACGGATTTAGCTTCGACCACCACCAACGAAGTGGACGATCTCGATCCGATCGTCGTCGCGCAGCTCTGTCGCGTCCCAGTCGTTGCGACGCACGACTTCACGATTCAACTCGACGGCAATTCGCGCGGGCGGCAGGTCAAGCTCCGTGATCAATTGAGCGAGGGTCACTGGACTGGAGAATTCTCGGGCTTCGCCATTTAGGTAAACGCGCAAGTCCGGCCTCGTCAAGCAATGGCAGGATGAATGACGCGGCGAAGTTCTGCGGCCTGGTCCTTCACCACAGCGCGAACAAGCACCGCCGCGCGCCCGGAAGAAAACTGGGGAATCTCGGTGGCAATGGTCGCCACGCCGTCGCTTTCTGTTTTCAGCGTATAGATCAATGGACGGAAGGTCGTGCCCAGAATCTTGATTGACACGGCTGCGCTCGCCAAGGGCTTTTCGTCGCCAGCAGAACGATTGGCGATCAGCACGCGCAACGTATACGGCTTGCCTGAGTAGAACTCTTCATCGTCGAGCAGGTTGATGATGAGGCCGTCAGACAACGGTTCTTGAACTTCGACTGGCTCTTCGTGCGGGGCCTCTTCCTCGACGGCGGTCGACGACGGCTCAGCGTCACTCGACTGCTCAGCCGAAACTTCTTCTTCCACCGTCTCCGTCTCTTCTTGCGGCTGCGGAGGTGTCCATTGCTGCGTCATCTCATAATCGAACTCAAACTCTTCGGTAGCCGGCGGTGCGCTCGCAGTCTCGACTTCCGGCGGAGCCTCGGGTTCAACTACTTGAACCGGCTCGGCGGCGATTGCCTGCACGCGGCCTCCCATCTTTTTGAGATCGTTGATCCGACCGGAGTGAATTGCAGCGCAGATCAATCGGTGCTGGCGTTTCAGCCGTTCCGCGAGTAATTCGTCGCTGAACCCCTGCTCGATGAGATCGGCATAAGGAGAGCGCTTGCTGGCGAGGATGGTCCCACCGGCGTAGACGAGCGAAAGGATGATCGGTGAGTCGAGCCCCTTGTCCTCGGTCTGCACATGATAGACGATGCCATCATGTTCGATGTCAGTGTTGAATCCAGTAATCACAAGCTCAAGGAAAGTCTCTCAAAAGAAACGCCGCTCGGAAACGCCGCTTGAAAGCGGCTTTTGCTGAACGGTAACACAAGCATTTTTTCACGGTCAATCAGCATTTTTATTGCGGAATTTCGGAGCAGAAAGCTTACTTGACACCCTTGATCAGTTCGTCTAGCATCACGCTTGTACAATGATTCTCAATCTCGTGATCGAGTGCTACTGGCCGCGCAAGATTGGTTTACGAGCGAAATCGATCTCCGGCAGGTGGCAATGTGTGTTTAGATGACGTTTCGTCTTTACGACTATCTGCCGATCATTTTGATGTTCGTCGTCGCGGCGGGCTTCGCAGTGGGCAACGTTCTTCTATCGCAGTTAGTCGGACAACGAAAGCGAACACGCACGAAGCTGATGCCTTACGAGTGTGGCAAGGACCCGGTTGGTTCTGCTCGTGAGCGTTTCTCAGTGAAGTTTTATTTGATCGCGATGCTGTTCATCCTCTTCGACATCGAGGTGATCTTCCTGGTGCCGTGGGCTGCAGTATTTAAGACGCTCGCCACGCAGGGACCCACGATGCGATGGTTTGTGTATCTGGAGATGATGGTGTTTGTTGGTCTGCTGCTGGCCGGCTATATCTACGTCGTGAAGAAAGGTGCGTTCGATTGGAGCGAGAAGGCGCGCCGTGAAGCTGAAGCCGAAGCGCGTGCGCTTCACGATCTGGAAGCACGAAGGCTCAAACAGGAACGACCGGCAGCGTAAGGTTTTTTGAATGGGACTGGAAAACAAAATCGCCGAAGCTTTGCCGGAAGTGTTGACCACGCGGCTTGACTCGCTGATCAACTGGGCGCGCAAATCGTCACTTTGGCCGGCGACATTCGGACTGGCCTGCTGCGCCATCGAGATGATGAATGCGACTTCATCGCGAAACGATCTGGCGCGATTCGGCTCAGAGGTATTTCGCGCCAGTCCGCGTCAGGCAGACGTGATGATCGTTTCGGGCCGCGTATCGCGAAAAATGGCGCCGGTGTTGCGACGCATTTATGATCAAATGCCCGAACCGAAGTGGGTGATCTCGATGGGCGCGTGTGCCACGTCCGGCGGCGTTTTTGACAACTATGCGATTGTTCAGGGTGTCGACAAGGTCGTGCCCGTCGACGTGTATATTCCGGGTTGTCCCCCGCGGCCGGAAATGTTGATTCACGCGGTGATGATGTTGCAGGAGAAAGTGATGAAGGAGAGCGTGCGCGATCGACGCGACATCCCCGAAGTCGAAGCACGTGAGGCAGTCGTGCCCGGCACGTTGCCCATCACTGACGGATCGACTGCGAGTCAAAACACATTGCCGGAATCACGGCCATATACGATCGCCTCGAGACACGAGCGGCGCCGGTCTTCGTAAAAGGTAAAAAGCACAGAAACACAGATGGAAAACAGCGAGCCAGCAACTCAGACAAGCGAGAGCTTGGAAGTGACAACTCCGCCCTTTGTGGCGGCTTTACAGCGCGAGCATCCGGAGTGGGTTGGCGAGGTGATCTCGGCGTTTGGCGAGTTCACGGTCGTCGTGCCTCGCGAACACATCGTCGCAGCCTGTTCATTCCTGAAAACCTCCCCGGAAACACACTTCAATTTCCTGGCCGACATTTGCGGCGCCGATCGTGGCCCTGAAGAAGAGCCGCGGTTCGAGGTCAACTATCACCTCTTCTCGACTACGAAGCATTATCGTTTGCGGCTCAAGGTCTTGTTGAACGAGGAAGATGCACACGTGCACACGGTCACCGGCGTTTGGAAAACGGCGAACTGGCATGAACGCGAGACATTCGATCTGTTTGGAGTGATTTTCGACGGTCATCCGGATCTGCGTCGCATTCTGTTGCCGGACGACTGGCAGGGACACGCGCTGCGCAAGGATTTTCCATTGCGCGGTTATGAACCGTACAGCTTGAAATGATTTTGGAGCTTGGTACTTTGTGCTTTGTACTTTGCTCGCAATCGGAACGGTCGAATCTAAGGAACCGGCAAGCTAGCGAACAAAAAACAAAGCACTAAACACAAAGATCTGAGAGCAAGACCAAAACAGAAATGAGTTCTGTAGCCAACCTTCCGCCGCAGTTTGAGATCGTCGATCAACCGCTCGATACTCAAATGACGATTTCGATGGGACCGCAACACCCGTCAACACACGGCGTGCTGCGTTTGGAACTCGTGCTCGACGGCGAGATGGTGGTCAAAGCAACCCCTGACATCGGCTATCTCCACACGGGCATGGAGAAGTTGTTCGAGTACAAGAAGTACCAGCAGGGGATCGTCATCACCGACCGGATGGATTATCTCAATCCTCTCGGCAACAACCTCGCTTACGTAATGGCGGGTGAAAAGCTGCTTGGCCTCGAAATTCCGGAGCGCGCACAAACGATTCGCGTTCTGATGTGCGAGATTCAGCGCATCGCCTCGCACCTCGTGTGGCTCGGCACGCACGCGCTCGATATTGGCGCGATGACCGTCTTCTTCTACTGCTTCCGCGAACGCGAGAAGGTAATGAACCTGATCGAGGCCGCCTCCGGTGGACGACTCACGCCATCCTATTTTCGTATCGGCGGACTGATGATGGACCTTCCGGCCGGATTCGAGCACCGGTGCAAACAGTTTCTCGATGGTTTTCTTCCGTCGGTCGCAGAGTTTCACACGCTGCTCAGCGGCAACAAGATCTTCCAGCGTCGAACGCAGGGCATCGGCCTCATCTCCGCTGAAGATGCAATCGACTGGGGACTTTCCGGTCCATGTTTGCGAGGCAGCGGCGTCGATCTCGACATCAGGCGCGCGAACCCTTACTCGGGTTATGAAACCTACGACTTCGAAGTTCCGACCGAACCGGATGGCGACGTGTGGTCTCGTTACATGGTGCGAATGCGCGAGATGAAGGAGTCGCACAAAATAGCTGTGCAGGCGTTATCGCGCCTGCGGCCTGGTCCAGTGAAGGCCGATGCGCCGAAAGTGGTACTGCCTGATCGCGAAGCGATGAAGAGTCACATGGACGCGCTGATTCATCATTTTCTGATCGTAGCTGAAGGATTCGACGTACCCGCCGGCGAGGTTTATCACCCGATCGAGGCCTCGAAAGGCGAGTTGGGTGTTTATATGAAATCGGACGGTGGACCACGACCGAGCCGCGTGCATTTCCGCGGGCCGAGCTTTGTGAATCTTTCCGCGCTGCCGGTGATGTCGGAAGGTGAAATGGTGGCGGACGTTGTGGCGATTATTGGATCGCTGGATATCGTTTTGGGAGAGATTGATCGGTAGAGCTTTGTGCTTTGTTCTTTGTGCTTTGTTCGCATGCGGAGCGTGCCGACAAAAGCAACGATAAACAAGTGGACCAAGTACAAAGAACAAAGCGCCAAGAACAAAGTACATGAGTGCTCAGTTAACCCAGATCCAACCGCTATCCCAACCAGTCGAGCTCGGGGTGGAGCCGGCGACGTTCTCGCCCGAAGTCGAAGCGGAGATCGATCGCCACCTGGCGAAATACCCGAATCGACGTTCCGCAATACTGCCGCTGATGTTCATCGTGCAACGTGAACGCGGGTATCTCGATCCGGCGGGCGTGTTGTATCTCGCAAACCGTTTGGCGCTCCGCGTAACTGACATCTGGGAAGTCGCAACGTTCTACTCGATGCTCCACACGGCGCCGATCGGCAAGTACCACATCCAGGTCTGCCGCACGCTCTCGTGCAAGATCATGGGCGCCGGAAAAGTCGTCGAGCATTGTTCGAACAAACTCGGCATCAAGGTTGGTGAAACGACGGCGGACGGGCGTTTTACGTTATCGGAAGTAGAGTGTCTCGGCTCGTGCGGCACGGCGCCGATGATGCAGATCAATTTCGACTATCACGAAAACCTGACGCCGGAAAAGATCGACCAGGTATTGGATTCGTTGCCTTAGAAGTTTATGCGTATCGAAGCTATCGGCTGTGAACCCCTTCAACTCCGTCGAGTTCATCTCGAGAACTCGCGCTCCCTCGAAGTGTACCGCCGTAACGGCGGTTATGAGGCGATCAAGAAAGTGCTCGACACGATGTCGCCGGACGATGTGATCAACGAAGTGAAGAAGTCGGCACTTCGCGGCCGTGGCGGTGCGGGTTTTCCAACCGGCATGAAGTGGGGCTTCGTGCCCAAAGACTCGCCAAAACCGAAATACGTCGTCTGTAACGCGGACGAATCCGAGCCAGGCACATTCAAGGACCGTTATCTGATGGAACGCGATCCCCACATGCTGATCGAAGGCATGTTGATCGCCGCCTACGCGCTGGGTGCACAGACCAATTACATCTACACTCGCGGCGAGTACAAGTACCTGATCGACATCATGGACGTCGCACTCGAAGAAGCGCGCGCCGCTGGGTTGCTCGGTCAAAACATACTCGGTACGAACTTCGCTTGCGACATTCACACACACACCGGCGCCGGTGCTTACATCTGCGGTGAAGAAACTGCGCTCCTCAATTCACTCGAAGGACTGCGTGGCCATCCCCGCATGAAGCCACCCTTCCCTGCTGTCTCCGGCCTCTATGCGTGTCCGACCGTGGTGAACAACGTCGAAACACTGACCGCTGTACCCGACATCATCAAGATGGGCGGCGAGGCTTATCAGAAACTCGGAACGGAAAAGAGCGGCGGCACGAAAGTGTGGTCCGTCTCCGGACACGTCAATAGCCCCGGAGTTTACGAACTGCCGATGGGCTACGACGACATGGAAAAGTTCATCATGGAAGACTGCGGCGGGATCCTCGGCGGGAAAAAACTTAAAGCCGTGATTCCCGGTGGATCTTCCGTCTACATCATGCGTGCGGACCAGATCGTCGGGAAAGATGTGCGCATGGATTACGAAGGACTTGTGGCGGCGGGATCGAGCGTCGGATCGGGCGGTTTCATCGTCATGGACGAAACGGTGGACATCTTCGAGTCAACGAAGAACCTGACGGAGTTTTACAAACACGAATCATGCGGCTGGTGTACACCATGTCGCGAAGGCACGGACTGGCTGGTAAAAATTTTCAAACGCGTCGACAAAGGCGGCGGGCGGCCTGGAGATGCGCAACTGATGCTCGATCTTTGCGACAACATCGAAGGTAAGTCGTTCTGTCCTCTGGGCGACGCCGCTGCCTGGCCTATCCAGTCCGCGATCAAACGTTTTCCGGAAGATTTTAAACGGCGGCTTCAGTCAAATGGCGATCACTCTGCGTAACCCTGCGTGCCTCTGCGTCTCTGCGGTTGAACCTACTTGTCCGGCACTTTTACCGCCGAGGCGTAGAGGCACGCAGAGTTACGCACGGTAGAGCTTGACAGGGGATGCGATTTAAGTAAGGCAAAGTACTGAATGGCGACTGAGTTAGTTAAAGTCACAATCAACGGCAAGGTATTTGAAGTTCCCAAAGGCGCGCGTCTGATCGACGTGTGCCGCGACAAGGGATTCGATATCCCGTCGTTCTGTTATTACGCTGACCTCGCGCTGCAAGCCTCGTGTCGCATGTGCCTCGTGCGCATCGAAAAGATGCCGAAGCTACAGACGTCGTGCACCATCATCTGCACCGATGGCATGATTGTCACTACACAAAGCGAAGAGATCGAGAAGGCCCAGCGGGCCATGACCGAGTTTTTACTGGCCAACCATCCACTCGACTGCCCGGTCTGCGATCGCGGCGGCGAGTGTGAACTCCAGGAGATGGCCTTCGACTGGGGCGGTCTCGAAGAACGGTTCACCGAACAGAAAAATTACTACGCCGAGAAATATCTCTCGCCGATGATTGCGAATGATTCGCAACGTTGCATTCTCTGCAAACGGTGTACGCGCGTTTGCGACGAATGGATGGGCGAGGACGCGATCGAAGCAGGTGGCCGTGGCGCGCACACTGTGATCGGCACTTATCTTGGCTGGCTCGACTGTTCGCAGTGTGGCAACTGCATCGAGGTCTGCCCAACCGGCACACTGCTCGACGCGACATATCGTCACCAGACACGTCCATGGGAGTTGGCCCAAACGATCTCGACCTGCAACTTCTGTTCTGATGGCTGTCAGATGTCGCTCGGTTCACGCGGGGGCGAGTTGATGCGCGTCGTCGCGCGCGATCGTTACGTGAACGGCATTAACGGCGAGTTCCTGTGCGTCAAAGGCCGATTTGGTCATCCTTTCGTCAACCATGAAGCGCGCATTCGCACGCCGATGATTCGCTACAAGAAAGGCGGGAAACTGATTCCCGCAACATGGGATGAAGCGATTCGTCACGTCGCTGAGCGCCTCGACGCCGTCGCAGATGAGCATGGACGAAACGCGATCGGCGTCGTCGGTAGTCCGCGTCTCACGAACGAATCACTGTATGTGCTGCACAAGTTTACGACTGAATTAGTCGGCACTGACAACTACACCGCCGCGGACGCGTTCACGCTCAAGCCGTTCTTCGACAACCTCGGCGGACAGTTGGCGACGCATCGCGACATCCGTTACGCGAAGACGATTCTGTTGATCGGGGGCGAGCCCGAAGAGTTGCAACCGTTGACCGGCAAGCAGATCCGCCAGGCTGTGAGAAACGGCGGCGCGAAACTAATCATCGCGAACCCCGTTCGCATTCGTCTCGTGGAACAGGCGGCTAGGTTTCTGCACATCAGACCGGGAACTGAAGACGCAATCGCGCTCGCACTCGCACTTCCATCTAACGACGCACTCGCCGCGCGGAAAGCAGGTATCGAAACCAGCGAGATCGATGCCGTGCGCCAGATCATCTCCGATACGCAGGGTGATCTGATCGTGATGTTTGGCGGGGAGCTTAGCCGCGAGGCACAAGCTGTCGTCGGCCAGCTCGCGACCGTTTTTGCGGCAGACAGCAGACGCGTATTGTTTCATCCGCTGCCGTTATTCAACAACAGCATCGGTGCGCACGACATGCGGATGATGAACGGCGCGATGACGTCGTCGGAGATGCTTGAAGCTTCCGGTGAGGCGATCCGCGCGATCTATGTGGCCGGGAGTTTCCTGCCGCAACATCTCGAAGGCCGGGAAGACGCGCTCGCGAAACTCGACTTTCTGGTGGTCCAGGAACTCTTCGAAACTGAAACAACGAGGCACGCCGATGTCGTGTTGCCGGCGTCGTCGTACGCCGAACAGGACGGTACGTTCACCAACAACGACGGACTGGTCCAACGAGTGCGACAGTCGATTCCGCCCGTGCACCAGTCAAGGCCCGACTGGATGATCACCGCACAGCTTGCGAAAGAACTTGGATTGGATTTCGGCTTCGAAATGTCACCGAGCGCAGTGTTCCGTGAAATCGGCGAGCAGGTGCCGGCATATGCCGGCTTGCGCTATCCACTTTTGAAAGACGAAACGAATCCTATTCAGGCGAAATATCGCGTAGGGCAAACTGACGTAAGCGAAGAGCTTGGCGCTGTTCGCAACGCCGTCGAAGCGCTCGACGATACTGGCGAGAAAATCTATGGAACGCCGAAAGTCGGACACGAGTTGTTCCGGATTGGAAACCTGACAGACAAGGTGCCACAGTTTCATCTGTTGGCGTCGGGCAATCCTCGACCTGAGACGACGGCGATCTCTCCGCTCTACCAGATAACAGTGGGAGCTAAGGCATGAGTTAAAGATTTCCGCAAAGACGCAAAGAGAATCATATCCTTTGGCTTTTGCGGGAAAGCTTGAAAATGGATACTGCCCTCGACATTGGCCTCAAGCTCGTAGCCATCACTGTGGCTTTCACGGTCGTCATCCTGATCGTGGCCTACACAGTGCTGGCCGAACGTCGCATACTCGGGTTCATCCAGGGACGGCTTGGTCCGAATCGCGTCGGCCCGGGAGGACTCCTACAACCGTTTGCGGACCTGCTGAAGTTCATTTTTAAAGAAGACATCGTCCCTGATAAGTCGACGCGCTTTATCTATTTTCTGGCGCCTGTAATCGCCACGATGGCTGCGTTGATGTCGATGATCGTCTATCCATTTGGACCAGAAACGCGAATTCCCTTCACCGACATCTCGTTGCCGCTGACCATCGCCCGCCTCGACGTGGGCCTGCTTTACGTTTTGGGCGTCACGTCGGTTGGCGTTTACGGAATCATGCTCGCGGGCTGGTCGTCGAATAACAAGTACAGTTTGATGGGCGGACTCCGTGCATCCGCGCAGATGATTTCTTACGAACTCGCGCTGGGGTTGAGTCTGATCGGAGTGATTCTCCTGGCCGGCAGTTTGGACCTCGGGACAATCGTCGAAAGGCAATCGGGCTGGCACGGCGCGCGCTGGTTCATCTTCTTTCATCCGCTCGGCTTCATCATTTATATGATTGCCGCGATTGCTGAGACGAACCGTGTTCCATTTGACCTGCCGGAAGCGGAAACAGAGCTAGTCGCGGGCTTTCACACCGAATACAGTGCGATGAAGTTTGCGCTGTTCTTCCTCGCGGAATACATCAACATGTTTACGGTGTCGATGCTGGCTACCACATTGTTTCTCGGTGGCTGGAACGTGCCGTTTGCTGAGGACGTCTTCGGGCGCGGATCATTCCTGTTCGGCCTGGTGAGCGCGATCGGTTTCATACTCAAAATCGTCTTCTTTCTGTTTCTTTATATTTGGCTGCGCGGGACGTTGCCGCGATTTCGCTTCGATCAATTGATGAACTTTGGTTGGAAGGTACTAATACCGTTTGCGCTGTTCAGCATTTTCCTGACTGCAACGCTAATCTTCCTGTTTCCGGGTTTGTGATGCTGGTCCTGCTGTTCATTTTGTTTGCCGGGATGGCGATTGGCTGTGCGCTGGCGGTGGTCGCTCAGCGCAATCCGCTTTACAGCGCCATCTCGCTGATCGGCGTCTTTATCTCGCTAGCGTGCCTGTATGTGATGCTGGCGGCGCCCTTCATCGCAGCCGTGCAAGTGATCGTTTACGCAGGTGCGATCATGGTGCTCGTCGTCTTTGTGATCATGTTGCTCAACGTCGAGGAGGAGGAACGCCGGCGGCAGCGTCTCAAGTTTCTAGTGCCGGCGGCGGTTGTTTTGTCGGCCGTATTGATCGCCGAAGTCGCGTTCATTCTGGTGACGGTGCAGGAATCGCGCGTCACGCCGGTATCTGACGGCTCATCAGTGGGTCTAACGCATTCGATCGGCTCGGAGTTGTTTACCCAATACTTGCTGCCGTTTGAAATCACTTCGATCCTGATACTGATGGCGATCGTTGGCGCTATGACACTCGCGCGTCGAGGCGGACCGCTTTCGCCAAATGCGCGTATCGTTCCGGGCGCGACGCAGATTCCGTTGTCGCTGGTCGATCCGGCCGTTGGTCACGAATCCACGCTGGCCGTTGAAGCGGAGACAACCGAAGAGGCCGCGCGTTTGCTCGGCCTCAATCAGCTGCACGAACCGCCAAAGCGAGATTAAAACGTTATGGAACCACAACTCTCCTGGTATCTAGCGCTTTCCGCCGTGCTGTTCACGATCGGCGTAACGGGAGTGATCATTAAGCGCAACGTCATCGCGATGTTCATGTGTATCGAGCTGATGCTGAACGCCGTAAACCTGACGTTTGTTGCGTTCTCGAGTTTTTTTCACGACGTAACGGGACAACTGTTCGTCTTCATCGTTATGACAGTCGCGGCAGCGGAAGCGGCAGTGGGCCTCGGGATCATCATCACGATCTTTCGTAATCGGGAAACGCTTGATGTGGATGAGGCGAGTATTTTGAAACTTTAGTTTGGTTCTTTGGGCTTAGTGCTTTGTTCTTTGTTCGCTGCCTGAAGGAACCGTTGGTTCGATGTAGCCCTTAGGTCAGGTGAACAAAGTACAAAGCACCAAGTACTAAGTTCTAAGAATAATGGAAACCAATCTCCTCAGCGTGATCATCTTCGCGCCCTTAGTCGGCGCGGTCATAAATTGGTTCGTCGGGCGGCGTGTGCGCGACGAACGATTTATCGGACTGGTGGCGTGCAGCTCGATTGCGATTTCGACTTTGGTCGCTTTTTATCTCGCCTTTAAATCGCACGGCGCGCTGCGTGGCGAGGAGCCTCTGCTCGATCACATCTGGACGTGGCTGCAGGTCGGCACGCTTCGCGCCGACTTCGCGTTAGCCATGGATCGACTGAGCGGCACGTACGCGCTCTTCGTTACTTTTGTCGGCTTGCTGATTCACATCTTCGCTGTCGGTTACATGCACGGCGAGGCGGGCTTCTACCGCTTCTTCGCCTATCTGAACCTTTTCATGTTCGCGATGTTGACGCTCGTGCTTGCTGACAACTTCGTGTTGATGTTTGTCGGCTGGGAAGGTGTCGGGCTCTGTTCGTACCTGTTGATCGGTTACTACTTCAACAAAAAAGAGGCGGCTGACGCGGCGAAAAAGGCTTTCATTACGAACCGCATCGGCGACTGGGGATTCATTCTAGGCGTCATGCTGACGTTCTTCGTGACTGGTTCCGTTAGCTTTTTCGCCAATCCCGCCGCAGGCGAAGCGGCGCAAACTGCGCTCTCGTTCTTCAAAAACCAACCGGTTGAGCCGTTCACTCTAAGCACGATTTTTGCCGGCGGCGCAACGACGATCGCGATTTTACTGTTCATCGGCGCGGCGGGAAAGAGCGCGCAGATTCCCCTTTACGTCTGGTTGCCTGACGCAATGGCTGGACCCACTCCCGTGTCGGCCTTAATTCATGCGGCGACGATGGTGACGGCCGGCGTCTACTTGATCGTCCGCTGTTCCGAGATCTTCATCCACGCACCGAGTGCGATGTTCATCGTGGCGATCGTCGGCGCTGCCACCGCTCTGTTCGCCGCAACAATTGGCCTCGCGCAAAACGACATCAAGAAAGTTCTCGCGTATTCGACCGTCTCGCAGCTTGGTTACATGTTTCTGGCTTGCGGTGTGGGCGCTTTCGTTGCGGCTATCTTCCACGTCATCACGCACGCGTTCTTCAAAGCGTTGCTGTTTCTCGGATCGGGTTCCGTGATTCACGGCATGCATCACGAGCAGGACATGCGGCGCATGGGCAACCTGCGAAAGTATATGCCGGTAACGTTTGTGACGATGTTCATCGGTTGGCTCGCCATCAGTGGTATTCCGATCTTCGCTGGTTTCTTTTCGAAGGATGAAATTCTTTGGAAAACCTGGAGCGCGCCCGGGATCGGCTCAGCAGGCCAGATCTTGTGGGTCGTCGGAGCGATTACTGCGCTACTCACCGCGATCTACATGACGCGGATGATGGTGATGACCTTCTGGGGTAAAGAACGGTTCGATGCAGCGCATCACCATCCACATGAATCGCCGAAGATCATGACGGTCCCGCTGATCGTGTTGGCGGTGCTCTCAACAGTCGGTGGTTTTATCGGTGTGCCTTACGCGATGAGCTCTTTAGTTACAGACCGCGACGTCAATGTCATCGAACACACCCTTGAACCCGTCGTTGCTCACACAGATCCTGCGGCTGCTGCTGTTCATTCACATGATGAGATCGTGGCGGAACGATTGTTAGCTGGCGGCTCCGTCGCGATCGCGCTGCTGGGGATTGGCATTGGCTGGACCATATTCAAGAAACGGCCGACGCTTGAGATGCCGCGAATTTTGGAGAACAAGTACTACGTCGACGAGATTTACGACGCGACTTTGATTCACCCAATTGTCGTGGGCTCACGCGAAGGACTTTGGAAGATGATTGACATCGGCGTCATCGATGGGCTGCTGCACGGAATTGGCCAGTCAGTAACAGAACTGGGCCGCCTGGCGCGTTACATGCAAGCCGGGTTTGTGCGGGCTTACGCTGCGATCATTCTGATCGGCGCGCTGATTTTGATCGGTCTGTTTGCGTATCTCGGTTTTCCGGGGGCGAGGCCGTAACAAATGCCTTACTTACTTACCACGCTAATTTTGTTACCCGTCGCGGGCGCGCTAATCGCGGTCGTTTACAGTCTCGTCGCCGGCAATCGCGACGGACATCACAAGTGGATTGCGCTCGCCACCACCACGCTGACCTTTGCTGTTTCCTTACTGCTTCTGCGCGGCGCGGGCTGGGGACCTGAATTTCGATTCGAAGAAAACATCAGTTGGATCGGGTCGATCGGCGCCCGCTATCACCTGGGCGTCGACGGTATGAGTTTGTGGCTGGTGCTGCTGACGACATTGCTGATGCCGATCGCGATCCTTTCGAGTTGGACCGCGGTCCACAAGCGACAGCTCTCTTACTATGTCTTTCTGCTGATCCTCGAGTCGGCGATGATCGGCGTCTTCGTCTCGCTCGACCTGCTGCTTTTCTATTTATTCTTCGAAGCGTCGCTGGTGCCGATGTTTTTCCTGATCGGAATCTGGGGCGGCGAGCGTCGCATCTATGCCGCGGTCAAGTTTTTCATTTATACCGCCGTCGGCAGTTTGTTGATGCTGGTCGCGATCATCGCGCTGTATTTCATCTATCAATCGTTTGACTACACGATAATCCTGGAAGCGATGCGGACCAACCCGCTGCCGGCGCGGACTGCCTTCTGGCTGTTCGTCGCTTTCGCCATTGCCTTCTGTATCAAAGTGCCGGTATTCCCCGTCCACACGTGGCTGCCGGATGCGCATACCGAAGCGCCGACAGCAGGCTCGGTGATTCTCGCGGGCGTGTTGCTTAAGATGGGAACTTACGGTTTGATGCGTTTCAACCTGGCGCTTTTCCCACAAGCAGCGAAGGATTGGGCGTGGGTACTAATCACGCTGGCGGTGATCGGAATCATTTACGGCGCGCTCGTGGCGATGGTCCAACCCGACGTCAAACGACTCGTCGCTTACTCGTCTGTTAGTCACATGGGTTTCATCGTGCTCGGCATCTTTTCGTTTACCGAGCTCGGCATGCAAGGCGCGGTCTATCAAATGCTGAATCACGGCGTTTCCACCGGTGCGCTGTTCCTTTTCGTCGGTTTCATTTACGAACGCAGGCACACCCGCGCGATCAGCGAGTTTGGCGGTTTGGCTACGCCGATGCCGTTGTATGCGACGCTCTTTGTGATCGCGTCGCTGTCGTCGATCGGTCTGCCGTTCCTGAACGGGTTTGTCGGCGAGTTTTTAATCCTGACGGGAATGTGGACCTCCACTTTCAGCCGTTCGTGGATAGCCACGATGCTTGCCGCGACGGGCGTGATCTGGGCAGCCGTTTACATGTTGTGGATGTTGCAGCGCGTGCTATTTGGCGAGATTACAAATCCGGAAAACGCGCGACTCCGCGATCTCAACACACGCGAGCTTGGACTGATACTGCCGCTCATGCTGCTGATGCTTTTCATGGGTGTGTACCCGCGGCCGTTTCTGGATCGTTCGAAAGCAGCCGTGGAGGCCATTCGAGCGCGCGTGATCCAATCTCCCGCCGGCG
>Ga0209486_10000130_pt1 | contig 35479 bp, 37 predicted proteins | sample NCCompost_FD_187518 | JGI IMG/M metagenome (GOLD analysis project Ga0209486, IMG submission 187518) | Agricultural soil microbial communities from Utah to study Nitrogen management - NC Compost (SPAdes) (version 2) | ecosystem: Environmental > Terrestrial > Soil > Agricultural land | place...
CGCTCGTTCGTGATTGCGCGACACGATCGCTTCCGCGAGCATCATGAGCATGACCGCCAGCAGGACGAGCACGACGCCGGGCAGTGACGCGATCATGACCGCGCGAGCGGGACGTCTCCCGCGATGCCAACCAGGTGGCGGACAGGTTGTGGCCACAAGCCCGATATCGCCGCCGCGATTCGAACCGCACGGGGACTGCCCACCAGCATTCGCAGCGCCCGGTTGACCCGCCACTTTCCGGCAAACTCGCGCCGCCGCGCCTCGTCCAGCCGTTTGTACGCGGGAATGCCGGCCTGCAGCTCGAAGAGCGCAGCCTCGGCCGCCAGTTCGCCGCCGCGGAGGGCGAAGCGCAGACCGTCCCCGGTCATCGGATCGACGAACCCGGCGGCGTCTCCAGCAAGGAGCAGCCCCGCGCAGCCCGCGGCGCTGGCTTCGACTGCGAGCGGCCCGAGCGAGGAGACAGGCGAAACCTGCCGGGCCCGGGCAAATCGATCGCGCAGTTGGGGATCGCCCGCAATCGCGCGGGCGATGACCTGGTCTGGCGGAATACGGTCTCCAGCAAGCTCCTCGACGGCGCAGACGTTGGTGATGCCGCCGCCCACAGCCGCGACCCCGGTGTAGCCGTTGGTCCGGATGTGCATCTCGCCTCGCGTCGTCAACCCGGCAACGTCGGAGAAATAGGCGCCGAACGCCCATCGTCGCGGCGCCGCGGCGAAGCGCGTGAGGCCCATCCCTGACGCCAGGCGCGATCGGCGACCGTCGGCCGCAATCACGACCCCGGCCGACATCCGCTCGCCCCGCCGCCCCATCCGCAGTCCTGTGACCCGGGTGCCAATCCCGGTAAGCGGGCCCAGGACACGCATGGAAGGCATGAACTCCGCCCCCGCTGCCACAGCTGCGTCGACCAGCATTGCGTCGAGATCGCGGCGCAAGATCGCGGCGCCGGCGATTCCATGCGGATAGTCGCAGGCCACGCTGGCGCGCGGGCCGGTGACGAGCATTCCTGAGATCGGAATCGCACGGCTGCGAACGCGCGGCCCAAGCCCGAGCCGGTCGAGGATCGACAGTGCGCCTGGATTGAGCGTGTCGCCGCACAACTTGTCGCGAGGAAACTCCGACCGGTCGATCAGGCGCACGTGCACGCCCGCCCGGGCCAGTACCAGCGCTGCCACGGCGCCCGCCGGTCCCGCGCCCACGACGAGCGCTGGCGTCATCTGACTCGGCCGATTACCAGCGCGCTGTTCTTGGATCCGAACCCGAGGCAGTTGCAGAGAGCGGCGCCGACGTCGGCTTCGCGGGCGGTGTTGGGAATGAAATCCATGTCGCACGCGGGATCCTGGTCTTCGAGATTGATGGTCGGCGGCAGGACGCCGCGGGTCATCGCCATGGCGGTCAGCGCCACACCGGCGGCGCCGCTCGCACCCTGGGGATGACCAATCATCGACTTGGTCGATGAGCCGGGCACCCTGTTCGCGTGCTTGCCGAACACACGGCGCACGCAGCGCGATTCGATCGCGTCGTTCAGCTGGGTCGAGGTGCCGTGGTAATTGACGTAGCCGATCTCCTCCGGGGCGCGGTGGGCGCGTTCCAGCGCGGTTTCGATGCAGCGCACGATCTCGGCGCCGTCGGGATCCATCTGCACGCGGTGATAGGCATCGCAGGTCGAGGCGTAGCCTTCGATCCGGGCATAAACTGTCGCGCCGCGGGCGAAGGCGCGATCTTCCCGTTCGAGCACCATCATCCACGCACCCTCCCCCAGGACGAACCCGTCTCGTCCCCGGTCGAACGGGCGCGACGCCTCCGCCGGCCGGTCGTTGTAGTGGGTGGACACCGCCCGCATGCGCGAGAACCCGAAGATCATTCCCGGGAGCACGCAGCCGTCGGTCCCCCCGGACAGCAGCATGTCGTACTCGCCGGAGCGAATCAGCGAGGCCGCGTAGCCGATTGCATCGGTCGAACTCGTGCACCCGCACGAGAGCACATGGCTCAGGCCATGGAGCCGGAGGGCGATCGAGATCTCGCTGGAGACCATGCCGCAGATACCGACAGCAATGGCATACGGCGTGACGTGACGGCCGCCGCTGGTAAAGAAGTCTTCGTATTGTTTCTCGCCGACGTCGATGCCACCCCCGCCGCTGCCAATCAGCACGCCGGCCCCAGGCTCGCCGGCGCGCAGGCCGGCGTCGCGCCACGCCTCGCGCGCGGCGATCACGCCAAACAGCGCGGCTCTCGAGTAGCGTTTCGGATCCGCGTGACGGTCTTCGTCGCCATCGCCCTCGAGCGGCGCGGCATCGTCGATGGACACCGGCGGCACCCACGCCGCCACCTGGCATGGATAGGACGACACGTCGAACTGGGTGATGGCCTTCGAGCCGCTGATGCCGCGCCGCACATGATCCCAGTAACACTCGCGGCCGACACCGAAGGGTGAGACGACGCCAATGCCCGTGATGACTACGCCGGGCGCGCCGTTGGCGAACATGCGCTCACTATAATATGGGCCGTGCGCGCTCACGCGGCCGCGCTGTCGCCTCCTGCACTGCTCTTCACCTGGCTCGGCGCGCTCGTATTCTTCATCTCGCTCGCCTATTTTCTGTTCTCGTATCTAACGACGTTCGGCGTAGCCGCGCCAGCCGGTGCGGCGGCGCCGGCGATTACGTGGAACGTCGTGTTCTTTACCGTCTTCGCGCTGCACCACAGTGTTTTCGCCCGCGAGCGCATACGGACCGCAATTTCGCGCGCGCTACCTCAGCCACTGGAGCGATCGTTCTACGTGTGGATCGCGAGCGTGATGTTCATCGCGGTGTGCGCACTGTGGCAGCCGGTGCCGGGGGTCGCATGGCGGGTCGAGGGTCCGCTGGTCTGGGTGCTTCGCGCGGTGCAGGCCGCGGGCGTGTGGCTCACGCTGCACAGCGCGGTCGCGCTCGACATCCGCGATCTCGCGGGACTGCGCGCGGCGAGGCGTGGCCCGATCGAGTTCAAGACCTCGGGGCCATACGGATGGGTGCGCCACCCGATTTACACCGGGTGGTTTCTGATGGTGTTCGCGGCGTCACCGATGACGATGACGCGTCTTGTATTCGCGGTTGTGAGCTGCGCCTACCTGATTGTGGCCATTCCGCTGGAGGAGCGGTCGATGATCAACGCCGAGGCCAGCGCCTACGAAAAGTACCGCCGGCAGGTGCCGTGGCGGCTGGTCCCGCGCATCTACTAAGTTGCTGGGTAGCTAAGTTACCAGGTTGCTGCTACTCGTCGTAATCCTCCTGGGGCAATCCCTCCAGCTCTTCAAGAAAGACGAGCCCGCGGTGCGAGGGAATCTCGAATCGTTTGTTGCACGTCTTGCAGGTGACGTCGTCGTCGACGCGGATGAGGTGGTCTTTTGATTTCTCGAAGATCGCGCGGTCGCGCGCATCCGCGCCGCCGGGCACCTGGGCCTTCTTCGTCCGGCGGATCCATCTGATCGAGTAGTCGTTGGTGCGTTTGCAGCGCGGGCATTGAAATCGCGCGGGCCGCTGCTCGGGCTTCTCGGTGAAAAACTGACGTTCGTCCACACCGCGAGCGTACACGATCCAAGGCCCGGCAGACTCGGGCTGCGATAGACTGAGATTCGCGCGATGGCTGAGCCGACCCCGCCGACCCTGCCGAAGGAACTCCCGGTTCTTCCCCTCCGCCGCACGGTCGCGTTTCCCCTGACGCTGCAGCCGCTCGCGGTCAACCGGCCGGTCTCGATTGAAACCGTGAACCGCGCCCTTGGAGCGGATCGCCTCATCCTGCTGATGCTGCAGGAGAACGACGCCGACGATCCGACCCCTGAAGACGTGCGCCGAGTGGGCACCGTCGCCGTCGTCCGGCAGATGGCGAAGACCAGCGGCGGCATCAACATCATCATCGAGGGGATCGCGCGCGTGCGCGCCGACGTCGTTACCCGGGTCGGCACCTCGATGCGGGCCCAGATCACACCCCTCCCGGAGCCGTACGAGCGGACCATCGAGGTAGAAGCGCACGTTCGCCGCATCCAGGAACTGATCGAAAAGGCGCTGTCGCTGGCGACCGGCCTGTCGGAGGAACTGCGGGCGGTCGTCATGAACATCGACGACCCGCTGCGCCTCGCCTACGTGCTGGCCACCCTGCTCGACATAAAGCCAGCCGAGAAGCAGGCGGTGCTCGAAGAGAACGACCTGGTCAAGAAACTCGAGGCGATCGCCAACTCACTCACCCGCGAGATCGAGCTGCTGGAGCTCAAAGGCAGGATCGAGTCGCAGGCGCAGCAGGAAATGACCGATGCGCAGCGCCAGTACTACCTGCGCCAGCAGCTCAAGGCAATTCAGCAGGAACTGGGCGAGGGTGAAGGCAACGAACTGGTCGAACTTCGAAAGCGGATTGAGGACGCGAAGCTGCCGGAAACGGTAGCCGCAGCGGCCATGCGTGAAGTCGATCGGCTCGGCCGGATGGGTGCGGCGTCACCGGAATACCAGATGCTGCGGACCTATATCGATTGGGTCCTGGACGTGCCGTGGACGGTCACGACCCAGGACCGCCTCGATCCGGTTGAGGCGCGGCGTGTACTCGACGAGGACCACTACGACCTCGACAAGGTCAAGGAACGGATCGTCGAGTACCTTGCCGTTCGCAAGCTGAAGGGCGACATGAAAGGGCCGATCCTGTGTTTCGTCGGCCCTCCCGGCGTCGGCAAGACGTCGCTCGGACAGTCCATCGCCCGGGCCATGTCGCGAAAATTCGTTCGGATCTCGCTCGGCGGCGTGCGCGACGAAGCGGAGATCCGCGGTCATCGCCGTACCTACATCGGCTCGATCCCAGGCCGCATCGTCCAGGCGCTCAAACAGGCTGGGTCGATGAACCCGGTGTTCATGCTCGACGAGATCGACAAGATCTCCGTCGGCTACCAGGGCGACCCGGCGGCAGCGCTGCTGGAAGTGCTCGACCCCGCTCAGAACCATTCATTCCGGGATCACTACCTCGAAGTGCCGGTCGACCTCTCGAGGGTGCTCTTCATCGCGACGTCGAACCAGCTGGGCACCATCCACCCCGCGCTCCTCGACCGGATGGAAGTCATCACGCTCAGCGGATACACCGAGGACGAGAAAGTCCATATCGCCCGCAAGTACCTGCTGCCGAGGCAGATGTCGGAACACGGCCTGCCCTCAGACACGATGGACGTGACCGACGACGCGCTGCGGGTGGTCATCGCCGAGTACACACGGGAAGCCGGCGTTCGTAACCTCGAACGGCAGCTCGGGACCATCGCGCGGAAGGTAGCCGCGCGGATCGCCACCCGCCCGCCCGACTCGCCGGCGATCGAAAAAACCGTTGTCGATCGCGACAAGGTGGACGATTTTCTCGGTCCCGCCCGGTTCAAGAAAGAGGTCGCGTTCCGCCTGTCGCGCCCGGGAGTGGCCACCGGCGTTGCCTGGACGGAGACCGGGGGTGACGTCCTTTTTATCGAAGCGACCTTGCTTCCAGGCGGAAACCAGAACATTATTCTCACGGGCCAGCTCGGCAACGTCATGCAGGAGTCGGCCCGGGCGGCATTGAGCCACCTGCGCGCGCGCGCGACTGAGTTGGGCATTCCACCAGACTTCCTCTTGAAGCACGACCTCCACGTTCACGTTCCCGCGGGTGCGATCCCGAAGGACGGCCCCTCGGCGGGCGTGACGATGGCGACCGCCATCCTGTCGGCGGTGCGGAACCGCCCGGTCCGCCAGGACGTGGCCATGACCGGCGAGATCACGTTGAGCGGGCTGGTGTTGCCGGTCGGGGGAATTCGTGAGAAGGCGCTGGCCGCGCGGCGCTTCGGTACCAAGACGTTCATCCTGCCCGCGCTCAACGAGCCCGACCTCGACGAGCTGCCGGCGGAGATACGGCGAGAGATGACCTTCGTCCCGGTCGAAACCCTGGAGCAGGTCGTCAAGGTCGCCCTGCCGGAAAGTGACAAAGTGGAAACTGTGGGAAACAGAACAGCAAGCCCCGAAGTGACGCCCGTCGAGTCGAGCCGCTAGCTTGGCAGCCGCTATCGTCTTCTACGTATCCGGCCACGGATTCGGCCACGCATCGCGCACGATCGAGGTCATCAATGCCGTCCTCGCGCGGCGGCCCGAAACACGGATTGGCGTCCGCACCTCGGCGCCGCGCTGGCTGTTCGATCTGACTGTCAAGGGAAAGGTCGCCTTCAGCACGCTCGAATGCGACACCGGCGTCGTCCAGGTGGACGCGCTGACGCTGGATGAAGCCGACACGATCCGGCGCGCCTGGGCGTTCCACAGCGATCTTGTGACGCGGGCGGCCAGCGAAACGCGCGTGCTGCGCGAGCTTGGCGCGGGCCTGATCGTCGGCGACATTCCGCCGCTGGCGTTCGCCGTCAGCGCCGCGTCAGGCATTCCGTCGATCGGGCTCGGCAACTTCACGTGGGACTGGGTGTACGCCGACTATCCTCGCGTGCGGCTGGCGCCGTCGCTGCTGCCGGCCATCCGCGGCGCCTATTCCAAGGCATCGATGGCGTTGCGGCTGCCGATGTCGGCGGGCTTCGAGACGTTCGCGAACGTCAAGGACATCCCGTTCATCGCCCGGCACGCCTCTCGCACGCGCGAGGAGGTCTGCAAGATCCTGAAGATCCCGGGCGACAAACCGATTGTCCTCGTCTCGTTCGGCGGATATGGGCTGCCGGGGCTCGACACCGACGTCCTCGCCAAGTTCAAGAAATATACGGTTGTCGGCACTGCCAACGTCGCCGTCGGCCGCACCCGGAAAGAAACCCCGACAGCTGAGCGCAAGGGAGCGTTCATCAACATCAACGAAGAAGCGATGTACGACGCCGGCGTTCGCTATGAAGACCTGGTCGGGGCGGCCGATGCGGTCGTCACCAAGCCGGGCTACGGCATCATCTCGGAATGCATCGCCAACGACGCCGCCGTCCTCTACACGCCGCGTGGACACTTCCCCGAGTACGAGGTCATCGTCGAGGACATGCCAAAGTACCTCCGCAACCTGTTCATCAGCAATGAAGAGCTGTTCGGCGGGAAGTGGGAGCCGTATCTCGACAAACTGCTCGCGCAGTCGCGGCCGCGAAACTACAAGAAACCCGAGACCAACGGCGCCGACGCCGCCGCCGAGATCCTGCTGAAGGCGCTCGACAAGCCGCCCAAGAAGCCGCGCGGTCGGCCGCGGGCGAAGTTCTAACGTTCGGATCGTTCGGGCCGTTCGGGCCGTTCGTCGTTCTTGCCACGATACTTCGCGCCTTCCGTGGCAAGTTCTGCCATCTCTGGGCCGATCCTTCAGATCGGCCACCATTTTCCGCCGGCATCCGACATGCGTCACATGCCGCATGCGTGGCGTGCGGCGCTTCGAAGAACTGATCGCGTGGCAGCGTGGCCACGAGTTGCATATCGAAATCTGGAAGGCGTGCGAGCTAGATGTCTCACGAGCCTCGGCGCTCGAAACGCAGAGCCTTCTGAAGAAGGGCCTCGATGTGGGCTACTGGGATGAAGAGGAGTTCGCTCGCCTCAATCATTCGCAACGCGAGCAGTGCAGTCAATCGCAGGATTCCAGCGATACCTAAGATCGTCTCACGCGCGCCATAAAGCCACGCGCGCCCCGACAACGCTGACCGAACCGACCGACCCGAATATCCGAACGTCCCGAACGTCCCGAACGATCCGAACGACGAGGCTTTTCCGCACGTTGTCTAGCCGCGGCCCGTCAGCTTGAGAAACATCTGGTTTTCGTGGCAGATGAACTCCACCATTTCCCAGCCATCGGCGACGATCACGTGTTCGACTCTCACGGTGAAGGGCTTCGTGTACGCCTTGGGATCGTCGATCGTGATGTCGATCTCCATGTTGCCGAAGTTCACCCTTCGGAACCGCTCTGTCAGGTGCAAGGCATCAGTGAAGGGGCTGCCCATCTGATCGAGCCACCCGTCCGCCGGGTGACCGCCCTGGACGCCGCGGAAGTTGTTCGATTCGACGACGAATGTGGTGCCGTCCCAGCGACCTATTGAGTACCCGTGCCAGTTCGGCTGCGGCTCACCGGCCGTCGGCAGCGGGCGGCCGTCGGTATACACCGTGCGCCGCCCGTAGTTCGATTCGTAGATGATGAGCGTCCGACCGGGCAGTTGATAAATCTGGCGCGGCTGCGGGTCAAGGTGGTACTGAAGCGGGCCCTGAGGGAAGCAGAGGGCGTCCGGATTGTCGTAGCGCTGGTTCGCGACCCGCTGTTTCGATAGCTGTGCTGCCCATGGCTGAAACGGCAGGCCGCCAACAATGTTCACGCCGATGTCGGCAAAAATCGCGAGTGGTGGACGTCCCGGCGGCGCCTCGCCCGGCTTTTCCCGACGCGGCGACACGTCCCAGATGCCGGACAGATCAGGCGTGCCGTCGGGAGTTCGCGGCGCGCCGGCAACGAGATTCACCCGGCCGCCGGCGTCTTTGGGAACACCCGGCGGCGGCACGCGCGGCCATTGCGCAACGAGCGGCGACGACAGTACCGCGAAGATGATTCCCGGCACCAGAACGGCGACATTGCGCTTCATGTCGAGCTACTGCGCGCCCGCAAACAACCGCTGCCCAGTCTTCGCCAGGATGACGTTCTGGGCATTGGCCACCGTCGATCCGTTCTTAGCGCGTGATCCTTCGACGGTGACTTCGTCGCCCGGCTTGAGCGAGAACCGCGTCCATCCGTTGCGCATCAGTCCGTTGGGGCTGGCAAGCTCGAAGCCCCAGTTGGCGACCTTACCCGCCTCGTCTTTCACATCGACGTAAATCCAGGCGTGTGGATTCGTCCAATCCAGCTTCGTCACCACACCCGACAATTTGACCGGTTTCTCGGAGTCGAACTCCGCCGAAAATGCGTGATGCGCGACAACCGGGGACGCGGCAAGCAGCAGCCCGATAGAGACAGCGAGGACAGCGGCCCTGATGGTCATGGACGCACCTCCTGGAAGTTCGCGCAATTGTCGTGCGCGACCGGCGCCTGGTCAAGGACAACCGTCGAATGTCAGGACATCCAGGCGCTTACAGCGCTCAATCCGATCATTCCTTGATGCAGGTGATCAAGGACCAGATGCGCGGAAAGTTCACCTTCTCGATCAAGATCGGGCGAAGTCCTGACTGTTCGAGGAACGCGGCCATGACGAGGTCCGCCTTGAAGCCGACGTGAACGGTCAGCGGAGAGATCGCGCGCTCGATGCGCGACATCAACGGATGTTCGCTGCGGAAGTGGTTCAGGATCACGATCCGGCCGCCTGGACGGCAGACCCGCTTCATTTCGAGCGCGACCTTCACCGGGTTGGGGACGACGCTGATGGTGTAGGGAGCATATACGCTGTCGAAGGAATCGTCGGCAAACGTGAGGTGCTCAGCGTCGGCCTCGAGCAGGCGGACATTGGCGAGCCCGAGCCGCGTCACCCGTTCTCGGGCCTTTTCGAGCATGGCCGACGACAGGTCGATAGCGGTGACCTGACATTCGCGGGGATAGAGCGGAGCGTTGATGCCGGTGCCGGCGCCAACTTCGAGAACACGATCGCCCGGCTTCAGCCCCATGCGCGCGATCGCTTCCACCCGACCGGGCTGCAGGATCGGGCCGAAGATGATGTCGTAGAAAGGGGTGAGCTTGGCGTAGACGCGGTCGATGAACGCGTTCCCGACGGTCGCGGCCGAGAGCGCTTCAGCGCCGAAATGGTCGTGTTCGCGAAGGGAAACTGCCATCGCTCACACAAACGCAACGGGCGTGCCCGTCGCGGACTAGTCCCGGTTACAGATGACGAGCGACCACAGCCGCGGCACGCTCACCTTCTCGATCGAGATCGGCTTGAGGCCGGTCTGCGCCAGGAATCCGGGCAGGTCCAGATCCGACTTGAAGCCGATGTGGACCGTCAGCGGCGACAGCGCCCGGTCGAGCCGCGACCAGAGCGGGCTCGCACTGCGGAAGTGATTCAGGATGACGATTTTTCCGCCCGGCTTGCAGACCCGTCGCATCTCGCTGACCACTTTGACGGGATCGGAAACGCAATTCACCAGGTACGGCGCGTAAACGATGTCAAACGACTCGTCCGCGAACTTCAGCGAGGCCGCGTCCATCTCCATCAACCGCACGTGCGGAAGGCCTTTGCGGCTGACGCGCTCACGAGCCTTCTCCAGCATCGACGCCGAGAAGTCGATCCCGGTGACGGTGCAATGGCGCGGATACAGCGCGGCATTAATCCCGGTACCGACGCCGACCTCGAGCACACGATTGCCGGGCGCGATGCCCATCCGTTCGAGCGCGAGTAAACGGCCGGGGTGAAGAATTGGTCCGAAGAGAACGTCGTAGACCTTGGCGAGCTTGTGATACACGCCTTCTACGAAATCGTTCTCGACCGCGATCACTGACAAGGCCTGGCTGCTCAGGTCGGGCCGGAACTTGTCGTTTTCACGTTCGAACAACGCCATCCGCAGGCCTCCCCTGCCGTAACCTGTTGAACCACTTGAATTAAGGGGTAATTCTGGTTCAGGTAGCCACCGAACCGTCCCGGCGACTATACATCAATTTTCAGGGCACGAAGCTCAAATCACAAGGGCTGGCGAACGTTTTTGTTATTTGAACCCGGCGATGACCTCTACGGCAGATTCGATTCTGCCAGACGGCGCAGCGACGTGCACACCCTGAACGGTATTCTTCAGGGCACAACCGACCTCGCGCGCGATCGCCACACCCTCGGCCAGCGCCGCTGCGGCACTCTCCACGCGGCGCATACGGTCGAGCACAGCCTCAGGCACCTGGACGCCGGGGACCTCATTGGCCATGAACTCGGCGTTGAGCACACTTTCGAACGGCCAGAGTCCCAGGATGATCGGCAGCTTCGCCGAGGCGATGCGCGCGTAGAAACGTTCGAACGTGGCGACATCGAAAATCGGCTTGGTCACCGCGAACTCCGCGCCCGCCTCGACCTTGTATTCGAACCGGCGAAGCTCCGCGTCGATGTCGTCGGCACCGGGATTGACCTGGACGCCGATATGGAAGGCGGTCGGCGCACCGATCGGCTGACCGCCGATATCGAGACCGCGGTTCAGGCGCGCGACCACGTTGGTGAGCCCGATGGAATCAACATCGAACACCGCGGTGGCGTCCGGGTAATCACCAACCGAACGTACGTCACCGGTCACGATCATGACGTTCCGCACGCCCATCGCGTGCGCGCCCAGCAAGTCGGACTCCATGCCGAGCAGGTTGCGATCACGACAGGAGTACTGCAGCACGGTTTCGATCCAGGCGTTCTGCTGGATCAGCACGGCCAGCGACAGTGCGCTCATGCGCGCGCCGCGGAGGCCGTCGGGGATGTGCACGACGTCGACGTTGTGAGCCTTGAGCAGCCGCGCCCGTTCGATCAGCGTGTCGCCGACGTAACCTTTCGGCGGCGTCAACTGCACGATCGTCGCGAATCGCCCCTCGGCCAGCGCCCGCGACAGCTGTGACCGCTCGGCTCGCGGCACCGGCTCGACCGACTGATCGGGAATGGTTACTTCAACAGCCGGCGCAGGCGCCGCCGCACGGTCGCGGCCGGTCCGTTCGCGCGCCACTTCTGGCGCGAATTTCTTGACCGCCGCCTTGATCTGCCGGATGTGCTCCGGCGTCGTCCCGCAGCATCCGCCGACGAGACGAACGCCGTGGCTCATGAAGCGGCGCGCGTAGGAGGCGATGTATTCCGGCGACGAGAGGTAGATGTTGCGGCCTTCGATATCGCGGGGACGACCCGCGTTCGGCTGAGCCGACAGCCGCGCGCGCGTGATCGTCGACATCCGCTCGACCGTCTCGAGCATCGGCGCAGGCCCGATGCTGCAGTTCACGCCGATGATGTCGGCATATGGCTCGAGCGCCGGGGCAAACTGCTCCGGCGGCGTGCCATCGAGGCTGTTGCCGTCTTCCTCGATCGTCATCTGCGCGACCACGGGCAGGTCACAGATGCTGCGAATGGCCGCGATCGCCGCGCGGATCTCGGTGAGGTCGCGGAACGTCTCCAGCACGAACAAGTCGACGCCCCCGGCCAGCAGCGCCTCCGCCTGTTCGCGGAAGTACGCCTCGGCCTCGTCGCGGCCGGTCTTTCCCCACGGCTCGACCCGGATACCCAGCGGCCCGATCGCCCCGGCGACGTAAGCCTGCCCGGCGGCGGCCGCTTTGGCGAGCTTCGCGCCTTCGGCGTTGATGTCGCGCAGCCGGTCGGCCTGGCCGAAGCCGCGCAGCTTGATCCGGTTCGCGCCGAAGGTGTTGGTCTCGATGACGTCCGCGCCGGCGCGCACGTAGTCGCGGTGCACCTCGGCAACCTTGCCCGGCTCCGCCAGGTTCAGCGCGTCGAAACAGCGGTTGATGAAAATGCCCTTCGCATAGAGCATCGTCCCCATCGCGCCGTCGCACACGAGCACACGTTCGTCGATCGCCTCCAAGAAGGGCTTCATGGTTCGTAAGTTCCCATTATCTCACTGGTCGATCCTGCGGTATTCGAGAGTCTCGCTATCGATCAGCAGGTAGGAGCGGTTGATCCGGTCGAGACATACCGACCGTACCCCTTCGCGCACCGACTCGACGAACCGGTGATGATGGCCGCACAAGTGAAGGCGCGGCTGCAGCGTTGCCAGCACGTCGTTGATTGGCGGCTTGCCCGCATCGAGCCGGCGCCCGGGTTTTCCCGGCACCGCCTCAGGCACCACGATGAAGGGCCGCGGCGCTTCATGGGTCATCAGGATGTCGACAGCGCGCAGCTGCTTGCATGCCAGCACTTCTTCACGCACGAAGTGACGACGCTTGTCGTCCTTCGGCTTCGCCGGCAGCTGCGCGGCTGGTGTGTCGTACCACGTCGGGGCGTAGGTGCCGCCCAGGCCGGCGACGGTCAGCGGACCGACGGCCGTGGCAGTGCCGTTTGGGATGAAGTGGAGGTTGCCGGCCGGTTCACCCGCCATCCAGGCGTTGATGCGGTCGAAGTTCTCGTTGTTGCCCTTGATCCAGTACAACGGCGCGGGCACGTCGGGGTACGAGCCGTTCCGGCTGGCGAGATCGCCGACGCAAATCCACCACCGCACATCCGCATGGCGCATGATGGCCTGCTCGAGCGCGTCGAAGTTTCCGTGGATATCGGCGACCGCGCCGATGTGCATTACGCCAGGGCCGGGGGCTTCGCGTCTGTCGGAGCGGGAACGAGCAGGTCGTCCTTGTCCCAGATGAAGTCGTCCTTGCTGTAGACGGCGAGCTCGTAATCCTTGCCCATGAAGATCGCCGACACCGGGCAGGCTTCTTCACAATATCCGCAGAAGATACAGCGCGTCTTGTGGATCTGATAGACCTTGGCGTAGCGGGGGCCGGCCAGCACCGTTCCGTCGTTCTCTTCGGCCTCGAGATATATCGCGTCGGCTGGACAGGCCACCGAGCACAGCCCGCACGCGACGCACTTCTCCAGGCCGTTCTCGTCGCGCATCAGGACCTGCTTGCCGCGGTACTTCGGGAACATCGGCACCTTCTGTTCCGGGTAATTCACCGCGACCTTCTTCTTGAACATGTGCCTGAAGGTCGTGCCCAGCCCGACGAGGAACGGCTTAATCATGCGAAATCGATCATAGCATTCGGGCCGCTGCCGCCAGCCGGGCGGGCGTACAATTGCTGCGGTGCTCGAGGAACCTAAATTTCTCTCCGCCGACCAGTTCCTGCTCACCACGCTTATCGTCAAGCTGGCGGTGATGGCGGTGCTGGCGACGATGCTGGCTCGTTTCCGGCAGTTCCGGCACATTCTCATTTTTGAACGCCGCAACTGGAGCGACCGGCTCGTCTTCGCGCTGGCGATCGGCCTCCCGTTGATGGCCGGTGTGACGGCCCGTCTCCTGCTGAATTACAACGCCGCGGATCTCACGCTGGAGGGCGCCTTCCTGGCCGGCTTGATTGCCGGCCCGTACGCCGGCGCCACCGTCGGTGTGCTGGTCGCCGTGCCCGCCCTGATTGCAGGCGAACTCATCGCGCTGCCCTTCGCCGTCGGCTGCGGTTTTGCCGGGGGCGGCCTGCGCGAGGCCTGCCCGAAGGAAGCCATCTGGCAGTTCACCCCGTTCGTGTTCATGGACCTCGGCAAGCATGTGTGGCACACCGTCCGGAGGCTCGAAGCAAACTGGCAGCTGGTGCTGCTTGCCGCCCCGGTGGCGCTTGAACTCCTCCGCCAGGCGCTCGGCATGCGCTTCGGCCTGCACCGGCTCTTCTTCCTGGATTCGCTCACCCCCTGGATGACGCTGCTGGTCATCCTTTCCTCAGTGCTGGCGGTCGCGACGCCAATCAAGATATGGAACAGCGCGCGCGTCGAACATCGTCTGCAGGAACAGGAGAAGCTCCTGCTCGCGGCGAAGATTGAAGCGCTCAAGAGCCAGATCAACCCTCATTTCCTTTTCAACACCCTGGCATCGATCTCGTCGCTGATCCGTTCTCAGCCCGACACGGCCCGCACCCTCATCATCAAGTTGTCGGGACTGCTGCGGCGGCTGATCAAGAGCCACCAGCATTTCGTGACCCTGCGCGAGGAACTCGAGTCGATCGACGAATATCTCGACATCGAAGTCGTGCGCTTTGGTCCCAAGCTCCAGGTGCACAAGGAAATCAGCCCCGACACCGAGGACGTGATCGTTCCGAGCATGATCCTGCAGCCGCTGGTCGAGAACTCAATCAAGCACGGACTGGCGCGCAAAGTTGGGCCGGGATCAATCGTGATCCGCAGCTGGCGCGAGCACGGGCGCGCGATCATCGAAGTACAGGACGACGGCATGGGCTTTCTGCTCGAGCGTCTCGACGAGCCGATGGCGAGCGGCATCGGCCTCGCCAACGTCCGTGAACGCCTGCGCGTCATCTATGGCGCCACCTACCAGCTCACGCTGGACAGCCAGCCTGGCTCGGGCACGCGCGCCCGGATCGAAGTTCCCGAACTGCTGGCGGCACAGCAAATCACCGCATGACGCCGCTTCGTGTGCTGGTCGTTGACGACGAGCAGCTGGCGCGCGACGAGCTGTGCTACCAGCTCGGTCAACTCGCCGAAGTCGAAGTGGTGGCGCAGGCGGGCAACGGCATCGAGGCCCTGTCGGCCGCCGACAGGCACGATCCGGACCTGGTGTTCCTCGACATCCAGATGCCGGGCCTCAGCGGCTTCGAAGTGGCCCGCCGGCTGCTCGAGCGTGAGGAACAGCCATCGCCGGCGCTCGTATTTGTCACCGCGTTCGACCAGCACGCCATCGAAGCGTTCGAGGTCAATGCGGTCGACTACCTGCTGAAACCGGTCGACGCCTCACGGCTTGAACAGGCGCTGGTCCGGGCCCGCCGACGGCTGAGTTCGGACCGCCCCGGCGATCCTGTCAACGATCAGATCGAGCGAATCGTAAAAATGATGGCGAACCGCCAGATCCGGCGGGATCAGGTGGCTGTCAAGGTGGGCGACCGGTTCCTGCTGGTCCAGGCGGACGAGATCATCTATGCCTCGCTGGCCGATGAGTCGATTAACATAGTTACAGGGCAGATCGCGGGGACGTCCAACTACAGGACCCTGGACGAATTGCAGGCCCGCCTGGACCCGGACCTGTTCTGGCGGGTGCACCGGTCGCACCTGGTTAACATCAATAAGATCAAGGAGATAGTCCCTTGGTTCAGCAGGAATTACATCCTTCGGATGAAGGACGCGAAGGGCACGGAGATTCCGGTGAGCCGCGCGCAGACGAAGCGGCTCCGGGAGTATCTGAAGCTCTGAGCGCGCCGATCGCCGAAGGTACGCCCGAGGCATTCGACGGAATGCCCATGACGGCGGCTGAACCCGGGATGCTCCCCCCGGACACCCCAATGCTGCCGGCCGAAGGCAGCTCCTCAGAATTGCACATGGCGGCAGTCGACGACCGCGCGGCGCACGCGGCGGCGGTCGACGATCGCGCGGCGGTGCTGATGCATCGCCTCAATGTCTGGAAAGACGAGGTCGTCGCCTGGTTCAAGACGCTCGCCTCGGCGGCCGTCTACGCGACGCTGATCGTCACGTTTGGTTTCCAGGTCGCTCGGGTCGAGGGGCAGAGCATGGCGCCCACGCTCGCCGACCAGGACCGCCTGATCGTCAACAAGCTCGCCTACCGGATGGGCGAACCGCGGCGCGGCGATATCGTGATGCTGTACTACCCGCTCAACCCCGACAAGTCATTCGTCAAGCGGGTGATCGCCGAAGAGGGTGATCAGGTGCGGATCGTCGACGGGCGGGTGTTCGTCAACGACGTGCCGATGCAGGACGACTTCGTTCCGCCTGAGTACCGCAGCCATGACGATTTCGGGCCGTCGGTCATCCCCGAAGGCTATTACTTCGTCATGGGCGACCACCGGAATAACAGCTCCGACAGCCGCCACTGGGGCTTCGTGCCGAAGAAGTACATCATCGGCCGTGTGCAGCTGCGCTGGTGGCCCATCCCGACCGCCCACGTGTTCTGACGCCGGCGCCGCCGCCTGGCCGCCGCAGCGCGGGGAGCGACGGCGGCCCGCTGGAGCCGTGGCGCGACAAAGACCGCTACGACTCCGTAGTACGGACGCTGTACCGCGTTCTCGTTCTCAATCTGGCGGTCGCGCTCGTCAAGATCGTGCTCGGCTACGCCACCGGCGCGGTTTCAATCCTCTCCGACGGCTTCCACTCGCTCACTGACTCGGCCTCGAACGTCGTCGCGCTGGTCGGCGTGTCGATTGCCCGGCGTCCCCCGGACGAAAACCATCCCTACGGGCACCGCAAGTACGAAACGATGGCTTCACTCGCCATCCTGGTGTTCCTGGTAGTCGTGCTGATGCAGGTCCTGAGCGCGGCTTACGACCGGCTGATGAACGGCGGCACGCCGCGCGTATTTCCCGAGGGGATCGCCGTGATGACGGCGACGCTCATCACGAACATCCTGGTGGTGGCTTATGAGGAGCGTGCGGCGCGGCGCCTGAAGAGCGAAGTGCTCAGTGCCGACGCCAAACATACCCGCAGCGACGTGCTGACGTCGGTGGCGGTCCTCGGCGCGCTGCTGGGCGTGTGGTGGGGGTACCCGCTGCTCGATCCGCTCGCGGCGCTGTTGGTCGCCGCGTTCATCTGTCACGCGGCGTGGCAGATTGCGCAGCAGGCCTCCCGCATCCTGGCCGATGAAATCGTGATCGCCGAGGACGACGTCCGTGAAGTCGTCCGATCGGTGCCGGAGGTCATGGGCTGCCACCAGATCCGGACGCGCGGTTCCGCCGATTACGCGTTCATGGATCTCCATCTCTGGCTCGACGGCCGAACCCCGCTTGAAGCGGCGCACGCCACCTCGCACGTCGTCAAAGATCGACTGATGAGGCGGTTTCCCCACCTGGCTGACGTGGTCATCCATATAGAACCGCCGCCGGCGCGTTAGGCACTCGGCTTGCTCGTGCAGTCACCATGGCAAACCCTGAACTCGGCCATGGAGACTCAATCCGCGGCCTGATCCGCGGCATCCTGGCAGACATCCGCACCCTCATTCACGAGGAAATTGCGCTGGCGCGCGTCGAGATCCGCGAACAGGCGGGCCGGGCCCGCGCCGCCGCAGTCAGCTTCGGCATGGCGGCCGCGGCGCTGCTCTTTGCGGGAACTTTCCTGCTGATCGCGCTTGCCACGGCAATCGCGGATCTGCTCGACTGGCCAATCTGGGCCGGATTCCTCGCAGTCGCCGTGCTGCTCAGCGCGGCCGGCTGGTTGACGCTCGCGTCGGGCCGCAGCCAGCTCCGCAGTGTGCACGCGGTGCCGCCGGAAACGATGTCCACGCTCAAGGAGAACTCGGAATGGATCGCGAAGCGGCTGTCATCCGTTCGGAAATGAGCCAGACCCGGTCCGACCTGGACCGGAAGCTCTCGCAGCTCGAAGCGCGCGCTCGCGACATGACGCCGCGACGCTACGTTGAGCGTCATCTGCCGGATTACTTCGCCGAACGGGCGATTGGCGGCGCGCTGCTGGCGGTGGGCGGCTGGATGGCGTGGAAGCGCTACCGCGCCGCCTGAGATCGCTTGTAGTGGCCCGAGCGGCCGCCGCGCTTTTCGACCAGGCAGATGTCGTCGATGACCATGCCCTTGTCGACCGCCTTGACCATGTCGTAAATCGTCAAGGCGGCCACTGAGACGGCCGCGAGGGCTTCCATCTCCACGCCCGTCTGGGCGCTCGTGCGCACCCGGGACTCAATACGGTAGCCGCTCCGCGTCGGCGTCAGTTCGACACTCACGTGCGTAAGCGGCAGCGGATGACACAGCGGGATCAGCGCGGAGGTCTGCTTGGCCGCCATGATGCCTGCCAACCGGGCCGCCTGGAGCGGATCTCCTTTTTTCACCGCACCGCTGCGGATCGCCTTGAGCGCCGCCGCATTCATCGTGATTTGCCCGCGTGCGACCGCTTCGCGGTCGGTCACCGGCTTGTCGCCGACATCGACCATCCGGACGCGCCCGCGGCCATCGACGTGCGAGAGTCGTTTAGCCATTGCCCTGCTCCTGGGCGAGATAGAACGACAGACTCTCGAGTGAAACCGTCAGATCCACGCTTTTGAGCTTCACTTCCTCAGGCACCTTCAAGGCCCCGGGCGAGAAGTTCAGGATTGCCTTGATCCCCGCGGCGACTACGAGATCCACAACCGGCTGCGCATGGGGGGCCGGCACGGCGATGACGGCGATGTCGAGCCGGTCACGCCGCGCGATCCGCTTGAGGTCCTTGATGTCGTAAATCGGCACGCCGCCGCGCGACTCGTGCCCGATCTTCTCGTTGGCCGCGTCGAACAGCGCCGTAATCTCAAAACCCTCCTGCCGGAAACCGGGATAGTCGGCCAGCGCAAGACCGAGGTTGCCGGCGCCCATGATCACGACGCGAAGATGGCGATCGAGGCCGAGGATCTGGCGGAGGTGCCGGCGCAGTTCCTTGATGTAATAGCCGACGCCGCGGACGCCGAACTCACCGAAATAGGCGAGGTCCTTCCGGATCTGGGCCGCGTTGAGATGGAACTGCTCGGCTAGCGCCTGCGAGGAGATCGTCTGCACGCCGGTGGCATCGAGTTCGTTGAGACACCGCAGGTAAACGGAGAGTCGATTGGTTGTGAGCTCGGAGACTTGGTCGGGTGCCTGCTTGCGCTTGTTCAACCGATTCACAAGGTTCAATGCTACCATCCCGCGCTCATCGCGGCCCGCATCCGTGGGCGCGGTTAGAATGATCGTGTGAGGCTTACCGCGATCGCCGGCATCGTCCTGGTCGCGGCCGTGGGCGCCGGCGACGCTCAGGCCACGCGCCGCCTCGCAACTGTCGCGTCGCTCCGGCAGTATCCCGGCTACTACCACCTGCAGAATGTGCTCGTGCAAGGGGAATTCGTCGAGGGCCCCCGTGTGCTCCTCAAAGGCGGCGAGCGGGAGATTCCGGTTCTCCTCGGCGACGCGAAAACCGCCACCGGGTTGGTTGAGGTACGGGGGCAGTTGATTGACGTCGGACGCCTGGAGCCCACCGACCCGCGCCTTGCTGCCTACGACGGCGCGAAGGATCCTGAGCGTTGGCCGAGGCCGGGTGAAGAGCTTCTCGTCAACGTCACCGCGGTGACGCAGGCGCAATTGGCGACGACAGCAACGGTTCGTGGCCTGGCCCTGCAGCCGTGGCGGTTCGAGGGGCAGAAGGTCTCGGTTGTCGGCCAGTTTCGCGGACGTAACCTGTTTGGCGATCTTCCAAGCGCGCCGGCAAAGAGCCGTTACGACTTCGTGCTGCGGTCCGCCGACGCCGCCGTGTGGGTGACCGACCTGCGACCCAGGGGCAAGGGCTTTGACCTGTCGGTCGATGCTCGTGTTGATACCGGCCGGTGGCTGCAGGTGACGGGAGTCGTGTCGCAGGACCGCGGCCTGGTGACCATCGCTGGCGCCACGGTCGCCACGGCCACCGCACCCGAAACGACACCGGTTGAAGAGGAAACGGAGCCTCCCCCGGCGCCGCTCGAAACCGCGGAGGTCGTGTTCAGTTCACCCTACGAGGGTGAAACGGACGTCCCGGTTGCGAGCCTGGTGCGCCTCCAGTTCTCCCGCGGCATCGATCCCAGGACCATCGCCGGCAACATCCGCGTGACATACGTCGGCGTCGCGCCAACCGCCGCCGCCGAAGCCCAGACAGTGCAGTTCGAGTCGAGCTACGACGCGGGCACGCGCGCGATCCAGCTCAAGTTCGCGCAGCCGCTCGATGCCTTCCGCACGGTCCGCATCGAGGTGCTGGACGGGCTCAAGGCGTTCGACGGTGCCGCGGTGGCGCCCTGGATGCTGACGTTTGCGGTAGGGGGTTAAGCCTCAGTTCCAGAGCGGACCCTGCGCGAGGAGCCGTTCGACCTCGTCCCTGACTTTCTGAATCAGCGCATCGCGAGCGTCGACGGCCAGGCCGGCCGTCGGGATCGGCGTCCCTATCCGTACGCTCACTTTCACTGGCCGGACGAACGCACTTCCCTTTTTCATGGCCGCCCGGCCGCCCTGGATTGCTACTGGCACGATCGGCGCCTGCGCCTGAATCGCCATGATGAACCCGCCCTTCTTGAACGGCAGCAAATGGCCGGACCGGCTGCGGGTGCCCTCGGGAAAAATCAGAAAGGAGTTCCCGGCCCGCAGCGACTCCGCGCCCACAGCAATCGAGGCCATCGCCTTGTCGCGGTCGCCACGATCAATCGGCACGAAGCCGCCGACGTCGAACACCGTCCCCATGATGGGAAACCGGTGCAGCTCGGCCTTGTACAGGACGTGGAGTTGCGGATGCAGCGCTTCGAACAAGACGGCAGGATCGACGTTGCTCTCGTGGTTGGAGCAAAACACGACCGCGGATGGCGGGATGTGTTCGCGTCCGGCGACCCGGTAGCGGATCCCGGCACAGGCGAGCGCCAGCCGGACGCCCGCATGACCAAGGGCATAGAGCCCGCGTTTCCAGCGGCAGAGGATCGCAATCACCAGCCCGATCGGCCCCGCCACGAGGATGTAAGCGAGGACGACGAGGTAGGTCAGGACCGCGCGGAGAGCAATGAGCAGGGCCAGCGCGTCAAATGTACAAAAAAACGCCCGGGAGACAAGCTCCCGGGCGTGTGAAGAAGGCTAAGGGGGCGAAGCCTACGAGGCGCGCGCTGCCCGGCGCGGCGCCGCGGCCATGACGGTCGCCTTGACCGGCTTGGCGATTTTGGTGCGCGCCGCGGTACGGGCCACGTTGCGAGCCTTGACCATGAAGCACTTCTCGAGCGCGCGATCGACTTTCTGCTCGACCTCGAGCGCCTTTTCGCGCATCACCTCGGACACTTCCGAGATGATCAGCGCCTTGGCGCGATCGAGCATCCGCTTCTCTCTGAACGACAGGCTCTTCGACTTGCTGAGGAAAGTGAGACTCTTGAGGACGTCCGCCATGTCGTAGATCGAACCGGTCCGCATCTTGTCGGAGTTGTCCTTGAAACGCCCTTTCCAGTTCTGATGATTGTCGATCCGGCCGTCGCTCAGGAGTCCGAACAACCGCTCGACTTCCTCGTCCGTGATGGCCTTGCGAAGGCCGACGCCATCGACGTTGGCGACGGGAACGAGAACCGTAGTGTCATTTGAAACGATGCGCAGGTGGAAAAAGCCGCAGGTGGTACCCAGGATTGTTTTCTCTTCAACGCGTTCGACGATACCGAGCCCGTGATTCGGGTAGATGACCTTGTCGCCGACCTGGAATGTCACGTTTCCCCCGTAGCAGGAAGGTTGTAGGTAGGACCGGTTTCGTGCCGGGAACAGCACTCACGAGTATAGCGCACGACCTGCACAGAATCAACGAGAAATGGCCGAAAAAGCCGCCTTTTTGGCAGTTCACCCCTGCCGTTGGACCGTTGGCTGATCGCCGTGGCGGTAGCGTCAGTTCGCCGGATCCGGCCGTAAAGCACGGATTTGTCTGGATTTGGCGGCGGTCCGCCGGCCAGCCGGGCCACTGTCCCCTCTCGAGTACAGCCGAGACTAAAATGATTTGGTGCCGCTCCTGCTCTTCCTCCTGGTTCTGGCGGCCGCCCAGACGCCCCGGGCGCCGTTCGTCGCCACACCGCCCGATGTCGTCGATCGGATGCTGACGTTCGCGGGAGTGAAAAGCAGCGACGTCGTCTACGACCTGGGATGCGGAGACGGCCGGATCGTCATTGCCGCGGCACGGGAATTCGGCGCGCGAGGCGTCGGTGTCGACATCGATCCGCTGCGGGTGGAAGAAGCGCGTCGCAATGCGGCGCTGGCGCAAGTCGAACACCTGGTGACGTTCAGGGTGGAAGATGCGCTCACCACCGACGTCAGCGACGCGACCGTCGTGACGCTTTACCTGCTCGCATCTCAGAACGTTGCGCTGAAGCCGGCGCTGATGAAACAGCTTCGGCCCGGCGCCAGGGTGGTTTCCCACAACTTCGCGATGGGCGACTGGCAGCCCGACGTCGTCGACACGTTTACCAGCGCCGACCGCCAGACCAGGACGCTCTACCTGTGGAGGATCAGCCCCGGGTCGTCGCCAGCTCGATAATCTCCTCGACGAGCTGCGGATAAGTGCGGCCCGACTTTCTTGCCGCCATTGCGAATTCGGCGCGCGAACTGAGCCAGGGGTTCGGGTTCACTTCGATCACGTGCACACGGCCGTCTGCCTGGAGGCGCATGTCGACGCGGCCGTAATCGCGCAGCTCCAATGCCTGGTAGGCGGCAACCGCCGTCTGCTGCAGGGTCTGGACGATTTCCTCGGGCAGATCGGTTGCGATCGCCGACTTCGTGTCCTTGTAGGCCTTCGTGCCCTTGCCCCATTTCACTTCCGCGGCGGCGATCCGCGGCGTGCCATCAGGCAACTTCGACAGATCCAGCTCGACAATCGGCAGTGCTTCCGCCTTGTCGTTGCCGATGATGCCAACGTACATCTCCCGGCCGTCGATGTACTCCTCGATCAGGACCGGTGAGTCGAAGTTGGCATGGAGCCAGTCCATCCGCTCCATCAGCTCGCGGATGGAGTTGACCACGGCACTGAACTCGATGCCGATCGAGCCATCCTCGCGCGCGGGTTTGACGATGACGGGGAACTGCAGGTCGTGGGAAAAATCAAGGCGGCCGCGGAAGGATTTCGCGAACGTCGGTGTATGGATGCCGTGGAACGCAAAGATCTTTTTCGCCACCGCTTTATCTTGCGCGAGCATCAGCCCGTGGGTGCCGGTGCCTGTGTACTTCTTCCCCAGCAGCTCGAGGAACGCGGCGATCTTGAAGTCAGCCGTGTCGTCGTCGGCGAACGACTCGGCGAGGTTGAAGACCAGGTCGCACTCGGCTTTCGCAAGCCCGAGCAGGCTCTTCTGGGTGCCGTCCAGCTCGTACATCACCGGTTCGTGTCCGAGCTTGGTGATGACCTCGGCGACCTCCTCCTCGACCTCCTTCTTGTCGAGGGTACGGACCACGGGCGACTTGTCGCCGGCGGCCGGCTCCTCGCTCTCGTCCACCAGGACGCGGTCATAAAGAACGACGATCTTCAGCTTGCCCATCAGGTCTCAAACCGTCCGCGCGTCAGGAAGTTCATCGCCAGCGTGGTCGCCAGCGCGGTGACCTCCACCAGGTGGCGTGACTCCTCGCCACGTTCGCCCCACAGCTTCATCCGCTCACAGGTCCGGCAGATGGAGTCGATCAGGCCGCTGACAATCGGCCGGGCGACCCCGGTCCAGTAGGTAATCTTCTCGACCAGCTCGGGGCGATGCCTGCTTACGATATCGGCCGCAGGTTTCGATTCCTTTCGCCTCCTGGTGAGAAATATCTGCGGCAGGTGGGCGTCCAGCGCGATGTCGATCCGGGCCCGCTTCTCCTCGGAGGCCTGCTGGTAGAACTGCTCCACCGAGACGTCGATGTCGGCGGGGGTGATGTCCACTTCGCCGGTATTGACGATCGGGTCGACGTCGGCGAGCGCCCTCGCGACCCGCTCAACATAGCGCAGCTTCTGCATCGCCGGCCACCCCTTGTAGCGCCGCCGCCATGCGCTCCTCGGAGTCAGCCAGACGGCGAAGGTCTCGGCGAAGTCCTCGTCAGGATGCTTCTGCGCGTACCACCCTTCGATGTGGCGAACGTAGTTGCGGCTGAAAGGAACCGGCCGATACTCGTCGCGGTAGGCACGGAAGAAAGGACCGAACAGCCGACGCCATTCCGGCGTGGTGTAGAGGCGATACGCGTAGTTGAAGACATGGCCCGCCTCGTGGCGCATGTACATCATCACCTGGCGATCCGTCTCGAGCGCATCGACAGCCTTCTCGAGCTTCCGGAGCTTGGGATCGGCGAGATAAAACGGGATGCCGAGCACGGGCTGCTGATCGGGACAGCCCCACTCGTCGGTCAGGTAACAGACGGGCCTGAATTTCTTGAACCCGCGACGCTCGAGCTCGAGGTACAGCTGACGGACGTAGCCCTCGACCGGCGAGCCCTCGACCCGCAAGCCGAGCTCGCTGACCTTCATTCCGAGCACGCCGCGGATTTCAGGGTCGAGCGACTCGAACTTCACCACTCTTCGATGCTACTCGGGGTGCCCTGAGCCTGTCGCCCCTCGATTTACTCGGGGCGACCCTGAGCCGTGGCGAGGGTCGAAGGGAGACGGCCGGCAAAGGGCTTTCACGCTAGCTTGAACGGCAAGCCGTCGTCGCCGTCGCGTTCGGGAGCACGGCTGTTGCCTTCATCGGCGTGGCGGCCGGTACGGTCCCAATCGCCGCGTGCCTGATCGCGGTTCGGATTGCGATAAACGGGGGCGCTGCCCTGTTGAACGATTTCGGAGCCTATTTCCTGCAGGGCTTCGCGGCGGACCTGCTGGTCCTTCTTGAGTTCCTTGCTATCACCTCGGCGGCGTTCGTGTGTGGCCATGCCCCTTCAAAGTCCAAGAGGCATGCCAGTGATAGCTGGTAGGTGGTAGCTGGTAGCCGGTAGGCCCTGTGGCTACCAACTACCGGCTAAGAGGCGCATTCCCCGTCCATGACAACCGTTTCGAAGGCGAGCGTGTCGCCGAGATCGATGAAATCCTGTGGAATCGTGTCGGCCGGCTGGAGCTCGGCCAGGTCGCGAAGAGCGGCAGTTGCCACAGCGGGCGGCAGCCTCCGGAAGAACGCGCCCAGCGACTCGGCCGGCTCGCGACGCTCCTGATACAGCGTCAGCAGCCGATCGATTGCAGCGTTAAGCCGTCTCACGGGGACCTTCGAAACGACGCGGCCGAACTTCGCTCCTTCGTCAGTACTGCCACCGCCGACGAGGACGAAATACTGGGGCAGCGCCTTGTCTCCGACCTTGCGGACACTTCCCTGGAATCCGATCGCGGCAATGTGGTGCTGTCCGCATCCGTTGGGGCAGCCGCTGATCTTGATATCGCCCTCATTCACCAGCGCCACGAACTCCGGGTGCAGGTCGAGGTATTCAGTGAGTTCACGCCCGAGACCTCGCGACTGGGTGACGGCAAGCCGGCAGCTCTCGGCTCCCGGGCAGCTGACCACGTCGGCGATCGTGTTGGCACCGGCGGTGCCCAGGCCTGCCGCCTGGAGCCGCTGGTAGAGTTCCTGGAGCACTCCAACCTTCACCCAGCGGAACAGCACGTTCTGCCCGATCGTCAGGCGCGCCGTGCCGTCTGCATATGCCTCCGCCAGATCGGCCAGGACGTGCATCTGGCCTGCGGTCATGTCACCGAGCGGCAGCCGAACGGTCACGTGAACGAACCCGGGCTGGCGCTGGAGGCCGACGTTCGTGTGCAGCCACGTCAGGTACGAATCGGAGAACGTCTGGAGCCTGACCGAGCCAGGCATGATGCCCGGGCCATGCACCTCGACGCTTGCCGCGGTGCGCTTTACCTGGTCGATCGAGGGAGCCTCCGGATGTGCCCACGCCGGCGCCTGCTCGACTACCGTCGCCGTGGCGCCGGCATCGAATCGCACGCCGCCTTCCCGGCGCACTTCTGCAAGCGCTTCTTCGTACTTCTTCCGCCAACCCTCCCATCCCAGGTCCTTGATCAGGAACTTCATGCGGTTGCGCTGACGACGCTTGTAGTCGCCAAAGCGGTGATACACCCGGACGACCGCTTCGGCAGCTTCGAGCATCTGCTCGACGGGCAGGAAGTCGTACAGCAAGTAGCCCGAGGTGGGGAGAATCGACGTGCCGCCGCCGATGGTGAGGCGGAACCCACGCTTGCCGTCGACAATCCGCGCATACCATCCAAGGTCGTGGATCGACGCGAGCGCGTGGTCGTTGGGACAGCCCTCGAAGGCAATCTTGAATTTGCGCGGCAGCACACCGGCCAGCGGGTGGCCAAGGAAATACCGGGTCATGACCTCGGCGTAGGGCGTGACGTCGAACACCTCGTCATGTGCGACGCCGGCGTACGGGCACGCGGTGATATTCCGGACTGAGTTTCCGCACGCCTCGCGCGTGGTCATGCCAACTGCCGCAAGGTCCCTCATCGCCAGCTCGGCGTCCTTCAGCAGGACGAAGTGGTACTGGATGTTCTGACGCGTGGTGATGTGGCTGAAGCCGCGTGAATACTTGGTGGCGACGTCGGCGAGGGCGCGCATCTGGGGACCCGCGACGATCCCCTGCGGGATCTTGATGCGCATCATCTGGACGCCGTCCTGCCGCTGGCCGTAGGTGCCGCGCAGCAGGCGGAAGCGGCGCCAGTCGTCGGGTGAGATCTCACCGTTCTCGTAGCGGCCCAGCGTTTCGACGAACTCGTCGATGTCCCGCTGGCGCGCGAACGATCCCCGATCGCGCCCGACTGTCTGCTGTGATTCACCTACTACGGCCATAACTCACCTCCCGCCTTCGCGGCTCCGCTTCCGCTTCCTGCTTCGGCGCGGCAAGCTCCTCACGAAGGCGAACGACTTCTCCAATCACCAGCACGCCGGCGGCGCCATCGGGGGGCGTTGCGGCACCTACCCTCTCCAGCGGTCCGGTCCAGGTCCACGCGTCGGGCATCGATGCCGAGCACACGATCGCCGCCGGTGTCTCAGCCGACCAGCCATGGGCCACCAACCGCGAGGCCAGGTCGGCACGCGCGCCAACGCCCATCATGATCACGATCGAGATCGTATTCGGCTTGATCGCGTTGAGGGTGTGGTCCACCGCCTCGGAGGTATGGCCGGCCAGCACCAGGAAGCCTGACGCGATGCCGCGATGCGTGACAGGGATGCCTGCCAGCTCCGGCGCGGCGATCGCGGTCGTCACCCCGGGTACCACCTCGAACGGGATTCCGGCTGCTGCCAGTGCCAATGCCTCCTCGCCGCCGCGTCCGAACACGAAAGGGTCGCCGCCTTTGAGGCGTACCACCCGTTTGCGCTGTTTTGCCGCGCGAATCATCAGCCGATGAATCGTTTCCTGCGGCATGCTGTCGCGGCGGGCGCGCTTCCCCACACTGAAGCATCTGGCGGGGGTGACGCGGCGGAGGGCGTCAACGTCGACCAGTGCGTCGTAGAGAACGAGATCGGCCTCTTTCAACAGCCGCACGGCGCGGACGGTCCACAACCGGGGATCGCCGGGGCCCGCGCCGACCAGGGCGACCCTCGCAGCACCAAAGCCGGGCTGATCCGTTTCGTAAAGCTGGTTGAGCGTCTCCAGCAGCCGCGGGCGGCGCCGCTCCATCGGCACTGAGTCGGCCTTCCACGCCCTGCGCGCCGCATCCGCGGCCGTCAACCACCGCTCCAGATCGCGGGGCAGGAAGGCGTCGAACGCCTCGCGCAGCAAGCCCGCCAGCGCGGGGGCCCGGCCATCGGTGGAAATAGCGACCGTGACGCCGTCGCGCCGGACAACGCCGCCGAGATACGCGGTCGCGTGTTCGGGATCGTCCACGGCATTGACGAAGACACGGCGTGCCTCTGCAGCCGCAAGCACCTGCTTGTTCACCGCATGCGGCGCTGCGGCTACCACCCACCAGGCGCCATCAAGGTCGGCATCCTGGAACGGGCGCCGCACGATTCTGACGCCGGCCGCGTCGATTTCCGGACGGACCTCGGGCGCCACGACGGTAACGTCGGCGCCGGCGGCGAGCAGGGCCTCGAGCTTGCTCGCGGCAACCGGGCCGCCGCCGACCACCACCACGCGGCGCGAACGAAGGTGTAGAAACGCTGGAAACATCGGCATCAAAACAAAAAAGCCCGGGGTTTCTCTCCCGGGCTTTCAGGTCGTCTGCGGTTGCTGGGTCTTGTTAATCGCAACCCACACTGCGGACCGGAAGCGCCGGGACCCGACGGGTCCTGATACAACAACATGCGCACGGCCGGCAGCAGCTTGAGAACACGGTGTCAGAGCATCTTAACGCCCACCCTGGGAGACGTCAAATTCCGGCCTGTTTTACGCGCGCGCCGCTGCCGCCTCGCCGATTCGCGACCCGATTGCCCGGTCGAAGTCGGCCAGGCTGCGGCCGATCTGCGTCGGGCGCGAAACCCTGTCGAACATCACCTCGGCTGTCTTGAAGCCGTTGCCGGTGATGCACACGACCACCGAGTCGCCCGGCCGGATCACGCCGCGCTTCACGAGTGCGCGCGTCGCAGCGAGAGTGGTCCCACCCGCGGCCTCGGTGAAGATGCCTTCCGTCCGCGCCAGCAGACGCACGGCGTCGAGAATCTCGTCGTCGGTGACCATGGCCGCCGACGCGCCGGTCTCCTTGACCACGCGAATGACCTGGAAACCGTCGGCCGGATTACCGATCGCCAGCGATTTCGCGATCGTGTTCGGCTTCACGGGGTCGGGGAATTCCTGCCCCGCCTCGATGGCCCTGACAACCGGCGCCGAGCCCGATGGCTGGGCCGCGTGGATCTTCGGCAGCCGCCCGTTGACCAGGCCAACGTCGCGCAGCTCCCGAAGTCCCTTGTAGATGCGCGGCAGCAGGGTTCCGCCGGCGACCGGCGAGACGATGTGATCGGGAAAGCGCCAGCCAAGCTGTTCGGCAATCTCGAACCCCATCGTCTTGGCGCCCTCGGCGTAGTACGCCCGCAGGTTGATGTTGGCGAAGCCCCACCCGTAGCGATCGGCGATCTGCGTGCACAGCCGGTTGACGTCGTCGTAGTTGCCCTCGACCGCGACCACGTTCGGCTCATAGATAGCGGCGCCAAGGATCTTCGCTGGTTCGAGGTCGTTAGGAATGAAGACGTAACACGGCAGGCCAAGCCGCGCCGCGTGCGCGGCGACACTTCCGGCGAGGTTCCCCGTCGACGCGCAGCCGAAGACCTGGAAGCCCAGTTCGACCGCGCGGGTGGCTGCGACCGAGACGACCCGGTCTTTGTACGAGAATGTCGGATGGTTGACCGAGTCGTCCTTGATATAGAGCTCGGTCAGCCCCAGCTCGCGCGCCAACCGGGTCGCGCGCACCAGCGGCGTGAAGCCGGAATGGAATCCTGTGCGCGGTTCCTTGACGGGCAGCAGTTCCTGGTAGCGCCACAGCGATCGGGGGCGCGATTCCACCAGCTCGCGGGTCATCACCTCGCGCACCGCGTCGTAGTTGTAGGAGACTTCGAGCGGCCCCAGACACTCGACGCATACCCACGACGCCTCGGCCGGGTACGATTTTCCGCACAGGTGACACGTCAACCCGGCGACGAATCTCATAGGGCTCCCACCTGAACCGCTGTTAAGTGACACGAATCTAGGACGATATCACGCCCGTTGGTCGTCGCCCAAGAGCATCGGCAGCGCCAGCGGCGGCTCGGCATGGTAGTCGGCGCTGCCGATTTCCCGCATTCCGGCAATGAGCGCGGGTTCCTCACAGGCTTCTACGGTAATCACGAACGGCAGCGTGTCTTTTGGATATCCCGGCTCCTGTAAGACGGCATCAAGGTTGATGCCCTGCCTGGCCAGCGCAGCCGCGATCGACGCCAGGATGCCGGGACGATCTTTCACCACGAACCGGAGGTAATACGGGCGAGCGGGCGGCGGTACCACCCGGGCCGGCGTCCACTCCTCTCCGTGATCGCGTTCCCGCTGCGTCAGCGAAAGGAGGTCCGACACCACCGCCACCGCGGTTGCCGGACCGCCGGCGCCGGCGCCGCTGAAGCTGTTCTCGCCGCCGTAATGACCGCTGATCGTGACCACGTTATTCGCGCCCATGTTGAGCCCGAAATTGGAACCCCTGAGGACCAGCGCGGGCCCGACGAACGCGTGGAAACCGTCACCTTTCGTCTCGACCATCGCAATCTGGCGGATGGTGCATCCGAGACGCCGGGCGTACCGAAAGTCAGCGGCCGCGATCGGTCGGATCGATCGCCGCGGAATATCGGGCAGTTTCACGTGCCGGCGGAATGCGATCCCCGCCAGCACCACGAGCTTCGCGCCGGCGTCGTCGCCGTCGATGTCGGCACTCGGATCCGCTTCGGCATAGCCGAGGCGCCGCGCGTCCTCGAGCACCTCGGTCATCTGCGCGTCGCCCCCCGCCATCGTGCTCAGGACGAAGTTCGACGTGCCGTTGAGAATCCCGGCGACCCGCATCAGGCGATCCCCGGCGAGCCCTTCCCGCACACCATGAATCAGCGGAACGCCTCCGGCAACCGCGGCCTCGAACCGCAGCTGTGAATGGTTGCCAACAGCGAGACGCAGGAGCTCGGGTCCGTGCGCGGCGAGCAGCTGCTTGTTGGCGGTTACGACGGCTGCGCCCTGCTGGAGCGCCCGCCGCACCCAGGTCCCGGCAGGATCGATCCCGCCGACGACTTCGACCACGGCGTCAGGCTTGGCGGCAAAGAGCGCGTCAACGTCTTCCGTCCACGTTACCGACGACGGCACCCACGCGGCCCGCTTGCGGGCGACACCGCGGTTGAAGATGTGCGTGAGCTGGAGCCGATCGGCGAGCTCCGGGCGTTCAGTCAGAATGCGGGCGACCGATCCGCCCACGGTGCCGAAACCGAGGAGCGCGACGCGTAACGGTGTTGTTTTCATCCTGAGTTTCAAAGGCTAGCATATGGACAGATGTTCACCATCGGGATCATCCAGGACCACGCGGATGCGGATGCGCAGAGCAACCTGCGGCGCGCCGAGCAGCTGATACGCACCGCGGCCGGGCGCGGCGCTCAGATCATCTGCCTGAAGGAACTGTTTAACGCGCTGTACTTCTGCAAGTCGCAGCAGTGCGACCGCTTCGACCTCGCCGAGCCCATCCCGGGTCCGACCACCGACGCGCTGCAGAAGCTGGCGCGCGAGTTGTCGGTGGTGATCGTCGTGCCGATTTTCGAGCGGCAGACCGCCGGCATCTATCGGAACTCGGCAGCGATCATCGACGCCGACGGCAGCCTGCTTGGCGTCTACCGGAAGATGCACATCCCGGACGATCCGCTCTTCCACGAGAAGTACTACTTCACGCCCGGCGACGGGCATCTCGATTACCACGGGGAACAAGCCGGCGATCCTGGCGGGTTCCGCGTGTGGAAGACGCGGTATGCCACGATTGGCGTCCTGATCTGCTGGGACCAGTGGTACCCGGAAGCCGCCCGTATCACCAGCCTGATGGGGGCGCAGGTGCTGTTCTATCCCACTGCCATCGGGTGGCACCCCGCGGAGAAGGACGAATGGGGCCGCGCCCAGGTTGACGCGTGGCGCACGATTCAGCGGGCGCACGCGATCGCGAACGGCGTGTACGTTGCCTCGCCGAACCGCATCGGCCACGAGGACGAGCCGGGAACCAATGGCATCACCTTCTTCGGCCATTCGTTCATCGCCGATCCCTTCGGCCGCTACGTCGCCGAGGCGGGAGAAACGGAAGACGTCGTGATCGCGCAGTGCGATCCGGCGTTGATCGAAACCGTCCGCCGCAACTGGCCGTTCCTGCGCGACCGGCGCGTCGATGCGTACGGTCCGATCCTGAACCGCTACCTGGGCTCCTGACGTGCGCATGCCCGCGGAGTGGGAGCCGCACAGGGCAACCTGGATCAGCTGGCCGCATCACGAACCGGATTGGCCCGGCAAACTTGGTCCCATCCCCTGGGTCTACGCGGAAATCGCACGCGTGCTCGCGGACCATGAGCCGGTCGAAATACTCTGCCAGGACGAGTCGGTACGTGCCGACGCGAGCGCGGCTCTCGATTCGCACGGCGTCCCCCCGGAACGATTCCGGCTCCACCTGGTCAAGACCGATCGCGTCTGGCTGCGCGACTCGGCGCCGACCGGCGTCATCGACGGCCGCGGGAAAGTCGTCCTCCTGAACTGGGCGTTCAACGGCTGGGCGAAGTACCCGAACTGGCAGCAGGACGCGCTGGTCGGCGCGGCCATCGCCGGCATCACCGGACTGGAACGCCAGGAACCTCGACGCGCCGATACCGGAGATCGCCTCGTCCTCGAAGGCGGCGGGATCGAAGTGAACGGCAGCGGCCTGATACTCGTCACCGAGGAGTGGCTTTTAAGCGATGTGCAGGTCCGCAATCCCGGTTTCGGCCGCACAGAATACGAGCAGGGCTTCCGCGACTGGCTCGGCGTTCGCGAAACCATCTGGCTCGGCGAAGGCTGTGTCGGCGACGACACTCATGGCCACATCGACGACATCGCCAGGTTCGTCGGCAAGGACACGGTCGTTCTCGCTGTCGAAGAGGATCCGGCAGACGAGAACCACGCGCGCTCGATCGACAACATGAAACGGCTGCAGGCGGCCGCCAGCCGGCCAGGCGTCGGACCGCTGCGCGTGGTCGCGATCCCCTTCCCGCGTCCGGTGCTCATGAACGGCGAACGGCTGCCGGCGAGCTATGCGAACTTCTACATCGGGAATGGCGTGGTGATTGTGCCTACCTTCAACGATCGCAGCGACCGGGTGGCTCTGAACATCCTGAGCGATCTGATGCCGGCGCATAGAGTCGTCGGCATCCACGCCGTGGATCTGGTGTGGGGGCTGGGGACCATTCATTGCCTGACGCAACAGGAGCCGCTGGCGCCCGCGGCCGCGAAACTGAACTGAACCGTCTTCAGGGAGCTGTGCGTGGAAATCGCATGTCTTGATTTAGAGGGAGTACTCGTACCGGAAATCTGGATTGCCTTCGCCAGGATGACAGGCATCGACGCACTGAAAGCGACCACCAGGGATGTCGCGGACTATGACGTGCTGATGAAGCAGCGGCTGCGCATTCTCGACGAGCACGGACTGGGCCTGGCGGAAATCCAGAAGGTGATCGCGGGCCTGAGGCCGCTCGACGGTGCGACCGACTTTCTTGACTGGATGAAGGAACGCTTTCAGGTCGTGATTCTCTCGGACACCTTCTATGAATTCTCGCAGCCCCTGATGCGGCAGCTGGGGTGGCCGACGCTGCTGTGCCATCGGCTGGTCGTCGACGAGGCCGGCAAGGTTGCGGGGTACACGCTGCGGCAGAAGGACGCCAAACGGCAGTGCGTCAAGGCGTTTCGTGCGCTCAATTTCCGCGTCATCGCCGCCGGTGATTCGTATAACGACACCGCAATGCTGGAGGAGGCCCACGCAGGGATCCTGTTCCGGGCGCCGGAAAACGTGATGAGGGAATTTCCGCAATACCCGGCCGTCCACGGCTACGACGAGCTCAGGCAGGAGTTCATCAAGGCCAGCAGCCGGGCCCTCAGCGTGTAGTTCGCCTCCTACCGGCGGACGGCGACTGTCAGGATGACCGCGCGGCCAGGCATCTGCACGCCGAGGACTTCCTGGTAGCTGGCGTTGCCGAGATTCAAGCCTTCGACGCCGATCTCGAATCCGCTGTATGCCCGGCTGAGGCGAAGGTCGGCAACCACATACTCGGTCGTGCCCGTCGAGCGCGTCCGCTGCTTGATTTCGAGACGAGGCGCGACCCTTAATCCGCCGGGCCCTGCAATCGAGGCCGCCCCCGCCACACTGTGGGGCGCATAGTCGAGTACATACTTCGAGAGCTGCGTGACGGCATCCGCGCTGACGTCCAGGAAGGTGTAACCCCCCTGCAAGAAGGACCCGTTACTCCACGCGCGCCTCAAGCTGAACTCGGCTCCCACGGTATCGACGTCGCGGATGTTGTAGGTACGCCAACGTTCGGCAGTCGTTGGCCTGAGCCAGTCGATGACATCGTGGTCCTGACGGCTGAACACGGTGGCTGACGCGGTCCACCCTTCCACCGGAAAAAAGTCCACGCCAGCCTCTTCCGCCCAGGCCGTCTCCGCGTGCACTTCAGGCCGGGCAAAATTCGCCGGGTCCGAGTAATACCGCTCCGTGAACGTCGGAACGCGGAACGCTCGCGCGCCCGACGCGCGCAGTCGCACGGCGTCGACCGGCCACCAGCCCACGCCGAGCGAGGGGCTCCACGCCGTACCGAACTCGGTGTACCGGTCGACTCTCACCGCGGTATCAATTTGTGCACTCGCCGCCGGGGCGTAGCGCCATTCGGCGAATGCGCTGACCCGTCGCGTATCGTGGTCGCCGAGGTTGGTCGAGCGCACCCAGTCGGCGCCGGCTTCGGCACCCGTGGTGATCGATCCCCGGCTGCCGGCTGCGCGCGAGGCGCGCAACGCCGTCAGCACCGCATGCGTCCGGTGGCGATTCTCCGAGACGCCGGGCCGGCGCACATCGAACAGGAAGTGGTCGCCGTGGGTGCGGTAGGAAGCGGTTGTGCCCAACTGCCAGCCCGCGGCGGCGCCAATGCGATGCTCGGCGGCCACCAGCGTCTGGTTGGTCCATTCGTGAGAGGGCGCGTTACCGTAAAAACCGTTGGCGCCGAAGTCTTTCCACAGATACGCCGCGAGAAGTCCCGTGCGTTCGCCGAGCGACGTGTGGGAGGTGACGCCGGCCGTGACGAAGCCACGCTCGAGCATGAATCCGGCCGAACGATCGACCGCCGCTGACAGCACCTCACGAACCGCGCCTCGCTCGACGCCGATCTGACCGCGTCCCGCCACCAGCCCGAAGCTGCCCGTTTCGACCACCGCCGAGGCGGCAGGGACGGTCTTCCGCGTAATTACGTTCACAGTGCCGCCGAACGCGTCGGCGCCGAAAATCGACGACCCCGGCCCGTGTAGAACTTCGATGCGCTCCACCGCGTCGAGCGGAACCGGAATGTCGCCATTGTGATGGCCTGACTGCGCGTCATTCAGACGAACGCCATCCACCAGCACCAGCATCTGCCCGAAGTTCGCGCCTCGCACGGCGAAATCTGTCTGCACTCCCCGCTCGCCCCGTGCCCGCACGTCCACGGAAGCAACCAATCGAAGCACCTCGGCAATGTTGTGGACCGGGAGTGCCGCGATCTGATCGCGCGTAATGACGGTCAACGTCCGCGTGACGGTGCCCAGTTCCACTGGCGTCGCGGCGGCCGTGACGACGACGTCCTGCCGGAAGGGTCCCTGGGCGGACGCCGGCTGAGCCGCAGCGAACAGCAGGACAGCGGCACCGGCGCGGAAGACTGGAGTACGCAATCGGATGTCCTAGTGGGTCCGCCCGGGGGCGGTCGACTGATCGCCGTGCTGTTTGAGCACCAGGGCGACGTCGCGATGCGCGAACACCGCGTCAGGATAGTCCTGCAGTGCCGCCTGATAGCGCTCCGCG
>Ga0209486_10000131_pt1 | contig 35441 bp, 51 predicted proteins | sample NCCompost_FD_187518 | JGI IMG/M metagenome (GOLD analysis project Ga0209486, IMG submission 187518) | Agricultural soil microbial communities from Utah to study Nitrogen management - NC Compost (SPAdes) (version 2) | ecosystem: Environmental > Terrestrial > Soil > Agricultural land | place...
AGAAATGTTAAAATGCATCGCTACATATTAGGCGTTAACAATCCCAAGATTAAAGTTGATCATAAGGACGGAAACGGACTTAATAACACTCGTGAAAATATCCGCACAGCTTCGCCAAGTGAGAACTCAGCAAATAGACAAACTAAGAAAAAATATCTTGGTGTATACTTTAGAAAGTCTCGCAATCGGTGGTTTGCTCAATGTCGAAAGGATGGCAAAAACTTTGAAAAGGCTGGATGTAGAACTGAGGATGAAGCTGCATTAGAGTATAACAAAATGGCAATACGTCTTCATGGTGAGTTTGCAAAACTAAACACTGTAAAGTAATGGACGCAATCAGAAACGGTAACTTTACAAGCTCTGAGATATTCCGGTTGATGAAACCGGGTAAAGCTAAAGGTTCATGGAGCGTTGATGCCGATACCTATATTCGTGAATGCAATCAAGAACGTAGGTTAATGCGGTCTATCGAAGTTCAAACAGATGCAAGGCCGTTAACATGGGGAAAGTGTGTTGAGAAAAGAGCTTTTAATGTTTTAGGGCTTGAATATACACTATGCTCAAACGTAACAATCCAGCATCCCGATATAACTTGGTGGTGCGGATCACCTGACTCAACCACTTCCGAAATAGTCTCAGATCTTAAATGCCCAATGACATTAACATCATTCTGTCAAATGATTGACCCGTACTATGAAGGCAAAAATTTGATTCATGAGGGATTGACTATTGAAGCAGTCAGGGAAAATCACAGAGATGGAGATAAATTCTTTTGGCAGATTGTTAGCAATGGGGTTTTAACTGGAAGAAAAAAAGGGCAACTGATAGTGTACGTTCCTTACGAAGATGAGCTGGAAGAAATAAAAACCATCGCTGACGGCAACCCTGATTACTATTGGATATGGGCTGCTGAAAAAGAAAAGCTACCTTACCTTATCCGTGGTGGTCATTACAAGAACATTAACGTGATTGAATTTGATATAATGGAGCGTGACGTAAATGCGTTAACCAGCCGTGTACTTGAGTGTGGTGAACAATTAATAAAAATGTTATGACCGAAACCCAAAACACCGCCATCCTGAACCATCTTTTAACCGGATGCAGTCTAACAAGTTTAGAGGCTTTGAAGTACTTCAACTGCTTTCGTTTATCTGCGCGCGTTCGCGAACTGAAGGACAAAGGCTTCAGCATCAAGACTGAAATGATCAAAACTAATTCTGGTAAAAGGATTTCTAAATATTCTATGGTATGAGCAAACGAACATCATCTAACAGCGACCGAAATCCGTATGAGCGCACATCATTCTGGATTAATTCAAGTAACCATTTCTGGGAAACTGATATGTATTCAGAAAAAAGTAAGGAGTATTTCCGTACTTGGCTATCTGAAATGATTGAACGCGAACGTAAATATTCAAGCTTATGAAACGTGAACGAATAATCTCAACAGACGAACTAGATTTACCAGACGATCCAGATACTACGCGAATGGCAACGGCTGTAGTTATCTTCTGTATCTTCGCTGGGCCTACTGTATTGACTTCTGTAATGCTTATCGCTATTCATGCAGAGGCTATAGAGGTATTCATGAATAAAGTAGCGGTGTTTCTTTACAGGCATCCGTTCTTTACATTCACTTTAGTGTTATACTTTGTGGTTGCCCTGGGATATGCAGCTATTAAAACTTTTGAATAGGTAATTCACAATGAAAGATTGAAATATGAGTATTGAGGATGAAATTTGGGATGAGTTTAATGATTTCTCAAATGATAATGGTATCGTGTCAATAAGGCAAGGATTAAATTTAGGTTACTTTGAAAAGATTGGTAAAGTTACCAGATCAGATAAACCACAACCAATTTGGCATATTAATAACCAAACCGCTGTTGATGAATTAGTCGATAAAGTTTTGTTGGGCGAAAAGAAATGGGATGATGTTGTTGATATATTGCCAAAGAGGGTCGTTAATAAAATTCCAGTAATAAAAACCAGACAACAATTAGAAAAAGAAAGAATGCAGATTGAAAAGAAAATGCAGATTCCTGATTCTATAAAAATGAATAAGTTAATACTTTCAGTATTTCAAACACAAGAGCATGCGATTGATTACCTTAAGGTGAAAAGATTTCCTGATGATATAAATTGCATCAGATGTGGGTCAGGTACAATATATGTATGTTCATCTGGACAATATAAGTGCCCATCATGTAATTACAAATTCATCGAAACAACTAAGACAATTTTTACAGATACAAAATTAGAATTAACAAAGTGGTATGGAGCAATAGCAATTTTGACATCTAAAAGAAAGGTAAGCACTCATAAGCTTGCTGAAATTATAGGAACTACCCAAAAAACAAGTTATTACATGGCGCGTAAAATAAAGAACAATATTAATGATCCTCTTTTAAGGGAGGTTAATCGTGGCATATTTCAATACAAACCTAATCAGAATGAAACTTTGTAAATGCGGTAAGCCTGTTCGAAAAGGCAAGGTAACTGTCAGGTATAAAGTCGGTGGCATTGTAAAGCATATTTACAAATATCCGCACAACCAATGCCCGATACTGTATGAACAAATGCCGAACATCACCGAGAAAAGTAAACAGAGAACCAACACTACCATGACAACCGACCCCGAACAATGGGAGAAAGGAGCTATTTACCTTATCCTTGCTTTTGTAGCTTGTGTAGGATGTGCTTATGTATTATTTAAACTAATGGAGAATTGATATTATGGCAAGATTTAAAGCGTTTATCCGAGTTGTGAAATCGTTGAATAAAGTAGAGTCTGTTTTCGATTCGGTTGAGGTGATCCGGGAGCCGATTATTGAAGCGTCTGATAAGGCAGAGGTCAAGAAAATTTTACTTGAAATGTATCCTCAATTCTTTCAATCCGGAAAAGTTTATGAGAAAGAGACAAAGGATATAGCGCAATTCTTTTATGTAGTAATATTCCCTCTTTACGAATGGGAGAATGATTTAATTAATCAAGGCGCTTGGTCATGCTCTTCATGTGGTCATATCCACGAAAATAAATATGTATCAAAGCCTCGTTTAAACAGTCGATTGTTTGGTGAGGATATTATGTTTTGCCGTAGTGATGATGATCACTGTATGAATGAATATAAGAAATTTAAATTTGCAGGCATTGAATTACAAGACAATTACAACTATATAACGACTGAAAGCCCAAACTATATTTACAAGTGTACCGAAAAATCAACTGGTAAATCTTACATTGGCAAGACTCGTAACGCTCCATTCTTCCGCTGGTGGAATCACTTAACGCATAGCAATAGTCCTTTTGGTCTATACCTTAGATCAACAAAACTTTCAGAATGGACTTTCGAAGTATTGGAAATTCTTCCACCCGAAACAAATGACACAGATGTTTTTCGAATTGAGTCAGATTATATTTTAAAGTTCAATTCAATTAACAATGGTTACAACTCTGTGATCAGTAACAAAAATGCCGCTATCCTGGAATCCGAACCTATTGAGAACAAATTATGAGAGTACTTGTAGCATGTGAAGAGAGCCAGGAGGTTTGCAAGGCTTTCAGGGCGTTAGGTCATGAGGCTTATAGTTGCGATATTTTACCAACTTCTGGGAATAATCCAGAATGGCACATTAAGGACGATATTAAGAATGTTTTACAGCACGATAATTCGGGCGCTCCACATTTTGAAAGTACTGTTTTTAAATTTGAATGGGATATTGTGATAGCCTTCCCTCCTTGTACTGATTTGGCGGTTAGCGGGGCGCGGTGGTTCCCAGAAAAGAGGGCTAATGGAACACAACAAAGAAGTGTTGAATTTTTCCATTTCTTCACATCACTAAGAAATCCATTTGTAGCCATAGAAAACCCTATCGGGATAATGTCAACACTTTACCGAAAGCCTGACCAGATCATCCAGCCTTGGCAATTCGGTCACGGGGAAACAAAAGCTACATGCCTATGGCTTCAAAACCTTCCTAAACTTGTGCCTACTGAAATTGTAGAAGGACGCGAACAGCGTATTTGGAAACTACCACCATCAGAAGATAGAGCAAAATTAAGAAGTAAAACATTCCCCGGTATCGCCCGCGCTATGGCGGAGCAATGGGGATAGAACCTATTGAGAACCTAAACATACCTTAGAATGTACTTGAAAATTGGTGATCTGAAACGACTATGCCAAAGTGCATTAAATAGTAATCATTACTTGGCTCTTCGTGAATCCGATGGTTATAGTTCGGGCTTCAATCCGAGAATGTTACACATTAAGTCTTTGAGAATGGGGCAAGATTGTAATAGGTCGGCTTTTGTGTCTTATAGATTTATTTCTTTTCAGGAGTACATTCAAATAAAAAGACCGTTCTTAAATTAATTCAAAAAACTATTATACCCATGAACAAACTTGTAGAAGTAGCCCGGTTAGACATCGGCAAAAAAGAAAAGAAGGGTAACACCGGCTTTGAAGATCCACAACTTGAAAAGGATATGATTGCAGTAGGCTGGGCTAACGGCTGGGCCTGGTGCGCGTGTATTCTTGAGAAGTGGGTTTGGCAAGCCTTCCCGGAGCGCAAGCAGGAGGTTAAAGGGCTTTTCGTTCCATCCGCTGTAAACACTTACAAGAACCTGGTAGGCTCCGGATATGACCGCACAATGATTCCTGAGGTGGGTAGGTTGGTATTCTGGCAAAAGATGGATGACGGCAAAGCACTTTGGACCGGGCACTGTGGAATAGTCTCCGAAGTGATCAACGAAACCACCTTTAAAAGCATTGAGGGTAACACTAATTCAGCCGGAAGCCGGGAAGGTGATTCAGTGCAGGAGAAAACACGGACTGTTAATTTGCAAGTTACCGATGGTTTAAAAGTGATTGGATTCATTAAGATTTGAGATGTAAGAAAGCCTTAAAAGTAGTTTCATGACCTATTTTAAACTCAAACCGATTAAGATAAAAATGGCTCGAATGGGATATTATCTATGTCAGGAGTACGCGCACATGAAGGCGTTAAGCCGTCAGGCTGTATTTAAGCAAATCAAGGAAAAGAGAGTAGAATCTATTACTCAATATGATCGGCAGTGGGTAAAGTATGACAATGGTGAATTAGGAGAGTTTAACCATGGCCCAGTAAATTTACCGCTAGTTCCTTTCGTTAATTTTTGGCTTCAGACAACGGTTAAAATCATTGGTAATATCTGATAATAAAGTCGATATAAAACACCTCGGAGATCATAGGGCAGCAATACGATTTTTACAACCCTGCCGGGGACATGATAATGATTATCGGGGATCTAACCCACTGTTGAAATTATTAACCATGATGGTGTATGACTTCCAAAGAGCAGTGCAGACGAATCGTTCACCAATGTAAGGAACGTCTAAAGGTTGCTACAGACCCGGATGAACGCCATAAAATCGCTATAGTAGGGCTTGAATTCAACAAAGCATTATTGGAACTATCAGATAAAAAAGTCGTGGAATCAATCATTAAAAAACGCTGGGGACTATGATCTGCAAGAAATGTAAGAAAGACCTGCCAGAAGAAAAGTTCAGTATGGTAGTATGCAATTCAGTGTACGTTAAAAAAGACGGTACCATAAGTCATTATAACCACTCAGCGCGTAGAAAGCGGTGCAACGCCTGTACTTGGGGAAAGAAGTCCAAACCACCGATCACACGAAGAGAGTATAATTTTGTTTCTGGATACATTGATTACTGATATCTTCGCATTAAAATTTTCCGTTAAAATCATTGGGAAATATTTGGAATAAATTTCTACATTTGTCTCAGTAATTCGGAATTGCTGGTACAAGTGGTTATTCCGATATCGAACAGAACCAGTTTCGCGAGCTTGTACCTCAACAGACTGGTTTTTGTATTTCTACGCCAGCCCCAAAGAATACCGAGCCCGAACCAAGGGTAAAAGCCCCGCTGTGTTGAATTCTACAGCCGGCATCTTCAAACCTGTTAAATCTTCTGAGTGGATTGGAAAGCTTTTTCCGCAGACGAACCGAAACTTATACATACGGATACCTCAACTAATGCAATTACGGTCAGGTAATAGCTACTCTCTGTAGGGGGTAGGGGGTAGCTTTTACCCTGACCTACTAACCAGCCGTTTCCTTCCACTGCAATTAGCCTAAATAAATATTAGTAATCACTTGTATACAATATGTATAATACCGTAATTTGATTCATCAATTAAACGAAACGGTCATGAAAGTAGTAATAGAAATGCACCCAGAGGTTCGCAAGGCTATTGCTTCTGTTAACGATCGGGAACAGAAATTGAAAGGCCTTTACTGGCGTGAGGCTGTTATTGAAAAGATAGCAGAATCTTATCATACCGCAGGTCCTTACAAGGGCAGGTTAACACAAGAGGCTTTAGGGTATGGTGAAATGATGATGTCTGAATACGAAAACAGTATTTGAAATGAGAGAAGACTGCAAAGAATGTACTCCGGATCAGCCATGTAAAAAGCACTGGCAAAGGAACAAAGGAGAATCTGAATCGGACTATGAGAACCGTAAATCTATTTACGAACTCGTATCCTCGATGACAGTAGATGACCAATACGATGTTAAAATCCGTCCTTGGGCCGATATGATCGACAAATTAACCTACGTTCAAAAGGCTGACTTTGCCAAACATGCGCTTGATTTGGAGAGAGACTTAGCAACCTATAAAGCAATGTTTGAAGAGGTCAGTAGGTCAAGGAACGAATGGATTAAGGAGTGTCAAATGCTACGAGCTGATAACAGTAAATTGTCCGATGAACTTGTACGTGTCAATAAAATACTATCAAAGATAAACTTCGCAGAATGAAACTTGAGATACCTGAAAAATACCGCATCCAAATACTTGACGTAATCTGTGCGTGTGAAGATGATATGGAGCGCGTTGCTTTCTGCTGGCAATTCGCCGTTAACTATGCAAAGTTTTGGGAGGATGCCCACGCGCACCTTGAAGAGAAACTACGAATTGAATACGGTGCAGAATTGGAAGCCTTTAAAATTGTAGCGGAGGAACGTATTTGTGATGAATTCGAACAAAAGCTAAACGAAGCTACCCATGCGGACGCTTCCGAAATAACATCATTACGTAAGGAGCTAGATAAAGCGACCCTAGAACGTGATTCGTGGTACGGTTCATTCAAAGAATTATCCCGGTCACACATCGAACAAGCTAGTCATATAAGGGAGCTTATCAAGCGCAAAGACGTTCTCGAAGAGTGGCTACAGGACTATCAGAAGTCTCTGAGAGAAACAAACGTATTCCATAAGAACGAAGCAACTATTCACGCTATAACTGAGATACTGAATGACAACGTTTGAATACAAAACTTACATGAGCCACTTGGAAAAGGAGACATTTATCCAGCGGATGGCAGATCATTTCTCTGTTCCTAATGATTCGATTCGTGATATACTAATGTGGCATGAGGCTCAACTTCACGAATACGGCACAAAATTACAGGCAAAGGTTTTAGACTTAGAGCAATCCTACCAGCTTTTGACCCGTGAGCGAGATATAATTTTGTCCAAAAATGAAGAGCTTCAGGAGGACTTACAAAACTCCCAAAACGATTATCAGGACATCTGCTACATGACCGAGCAGATTTGTATTCCGTCAGATCGGGGATGGCTAGAGGGTCAAGTCGGCCATGAGAATTGGACACGCTTTAAAAATCACATAGGATGGTAAAAGTAGCAATGGACTTTCTTAAAGAGAATGGTTTGGTGATTGACCTCAACGGAAAAGAAGCCTTTCACCCACGCACAAGTGTTCATTCTGTTATCAATTCAATGAATGCCTTCGCGTCATACCTCACTCTTCATAATGAAAAAACATGGATAGCTGAGCATGAAAAGGACACCGACAAAATTAACGACCTTTACCGGCAACTTGAAGCGACCGAAAAAAGGAAACGTGAGCTTGAATTAATCCGAAATAGCCTGAAAGAAGAACTTTCAGAAATGCGTGAACGCGCAAAAGAAATGGGGTGGAGCTTATGAAATGTATTTGCTGCAACGGTACCGGAACAATGGACGAACCCAATCACAAAGAGGTTGATATGATTGAGGTTAAAAAAGAGATGGCACTTAAACTTCATTCGAAAGGATATAGCTACCGCCAAATCATGAAAGCACTTGGTTATAAGTCTACACGATCAATTAGCCTTTTACTCAAATGAAACTGTCATTTGAAGAATTCTGGAACAAACTTGTAGAGCATGACATTTGGTACGATCAAATGAAAATGCGTTTCTGCCGTAAGAACTTAAAACAGGTAGCCAACGATTGTTACCTATTCTTACTGGCAAGTGAGCAAAGATGGCTTGCACAAGACTATCAGGATTTCAGAAGGTGTTACCAAAATTTCCTTTCAAAGGCTCCTGATGAAATTGTAAGGCCGCAATTACAACAGGTAGAAACAGAGCCGAAAAAGAAATCAGATCCACCGTTAACTGGGGAAGCTCGTTTAGCTTGGCTTAAAAAGTGGGAACAGAAAGTGAAGGAATCAAAAATGACGTCCTGCGTTGTTAAATTAACTCACAAACAAATTGCAGATGAAGGTGATTGGCTACCAAAGAAACCGGAACCATACCCGGCAACAAACGAATTCGAGGTTAAGAAAAGATTACTCCATCAATTATATTTACTTAACAACTACGAGCCACGCACCGGACACAAGTTACCAACTTGGCAAGAAGAAGAAGAGTGGCGAACTGACCACGAATTCGAGTTAGAAGAATTATGGCAAGAGAAAAAAGTTTTAATGCTTAACTCCCAAAAGATATGATGAAGACAGAAGACATAAAAACAATTTCAGACGCCCAGCGATATGTAGAAGGATGCGTTAACGATTATGAGGCCGGAATATCTTCTAAGGAAGAATTGATTTCTCATCTTGGAGAATACACGTGTGCAATTATGGAAAAATTCTCTAATAGGCTTGAAGCTGCTTTTCTGGCAGGTCGAAGTAAGCAATCATGGGAAAGTTTTAAGACCGATTTTTGAACGCTAGTAACCAAACAACTATGGAAGCAAGAGAATTACGAATAGGAAATATTGCCGAATATCTTATAACACGCAATCCGGATATATGGGAAGAGTTCACGACCAGCCCAGCAACTTACGGTAGAATCATTATTGAACCAGAAAGATACAGAGGCATCCCCCTTACTGAGGACTGGCTGAAAAGATTCGGGTTTGAAGTGACTATTGAAACTACATGGTCATTCGGATATGATAAAAAGTTTAACGTTTGGCGTCTGAATGGATTTACTTATAATCAAATTCAGGCAGCATGGTGGTATAACGGGGCAGTCCTGAAGCATCAGCCTGAGTTTGTTCACCAACTTCAAAACCTATACTTTGCCCTAAACGGCTCAGAGTTGACCCCTAACAAAACAGATAATAAATGAACATCGTAAAATTCACACCAACGAATGCGGTTATTCTGGAAAGATTAATCGGCCAGTTATCACCAATAGGTGAAAGTAATACAGATGAATCGCGCCTTCAAAATCTTAAAGATGCTTGTGAACTCATGGATGAGTTAATGGTTCGTATCTTTAAGATAAGCTACGAATACAAAGATTCTCACGAACATTCTTGCCGGGAGATAGGACAGTATGCGGATAAGTACCTAAAGAATACTCTTGAATATTTAAAAGAAGCTACATCTTGAAAACTAACGCCATCCTTTTCCTGATCGTCTTGCTTATGGTGAGCCTCGGGGCTAACTACATTCAGATGCGATCAGCAGTCCAGCAATCATTTTACCGGAATCAGGAAAATGATAGGTTCCAGGTGGAGCAGTCAAAGAAGTTGGGCCAATTAAAGGCAAGGGATAGCGTAATTTCAAGCCTGTTAGACGCAAGGGAAAAAGACAGCACATTGCACGCAAAAAATCAGGGTGCTTTAAAGGCCCGTATAAACGCTTTAAAAGGCAGGTCAGGAATTTCCTTTGAAACCTCTGGAAATTGGATCGCAGAAACCACTAAAGATTCCCTGATAGTAACCCAAGACAGCCTTATTCAGGATCTCGAAAACGAGCGTGATACCTTGTACTTAACCGACAACATCGTTATAGACAGCCTTCAGTCGCAAGTAGAAGAAATAACAGGGTTGTTTCGTGAGCAATGGAAACGGGCTGATAGGTTCCAGCGTGAATACGACAGGGAAAAAAGAAAGCGTTTCAGCCTCGGCATACAGGCCGGATATGGATTCAAAGGGCCAGATATTCAAATAGGTGTACAGTATACGATACTGCGTTTTTAGCCTGAGATAAACTTTGATAACCCAAAATACTAACTATGAAAAAGACAACTCCAACAACCAAAAAAACTAATCTATTGAACAAGCACAGTGTTAAGCGCTGTGTTTACGGGTTTGAACTGCATCATAGCGTAATCGATATTGAGGCAGAAAGCGAACAAAAGGCACTGATTATTTTAGTAAAGAAATTTTGGAGTTCAATTGATGATGCAGGTAAAATTGAGTTGCTTGGTGAGCGTAGTAAACATTGCACATAACGAAAAAATGATGAATATATTAGAAATAGTAGGAGCATTTACCATAAGTATTCTTGCCATTATTATGCTGTACAAATTGTATAGATACTTCTTTGGTTACACTTGGGATAGCTGCCCCAATGACCACGATACAATGGCAAGACATGGATCTAATAAATGCGACAAATGCGGGTCAGAACTTTAGGATATACGCAACTTACCCGTTTACACATGGGTAACGAAAATAAATAACCGTTATTGTTTGGAACTTACAAATTCATTACATTTGCGATGTATTTATAGCAATCCAAGGCTTACGAAATGGACAGCAGGCTCGCTGGAAGGCCCTGCAAAATATAGCCCCGGAGTTTCATAGACTTCGGGGCTTTGTATTTACAGCTAAATCGGTTATCTTCGTTTATCATAAGATTAGGTTTAAGTTTATCCTTTGCCTTTGAGGGTATAATTCGGTAAAGGACACAGGGTAGAGCCTTTTGTCAGGCGGATGAAAGGCTTTATTTTTTATACCTCACTACCTTTTTATCTTCTTCCAGGTGTTCAATCCTTAGCTCATTTAGTTTTACCATTGACTTTAATTCGTCAACTGTCTGAGACATTATTTTAAACATGGCATTGTGGTCTTCATGAAGTTTATCGTTCTTCATTACATACCTTCCCACTACCCATATCAGAGCTAAAGCCAGAAGGCTGGAAAGTGTATACCAAAACAATTGGTCAGGATTCGGGATCTGTGACATAAGAGTAAATTAAACAGCCTGTGATAAATGCACCCATAAGTATGGTATATGAAACCGGAACAACCGAGTTAAAAAAAGTGAAACTAAAGTAATCACCACCGTAGTACAGTTCATAATCGATTAGTTTACCGAAATAGAAAAGTGTTATAGCCGCTGTTATTCGTTTGTAATATGGAATGTAGTAACAAAGAACACCGGCAATTATTACTTCTCTTCCGCGTTCACAAAGATAGTAAACATGACTTTCAATAGATAGCAGTATCTCAGGACGTAAAAGGATATGCCCGCGCTGTAGAATGTTTGTCTCAGGATAAAGTTTATAAGCATACGTTATCCAGTATGCGATGAACATTCCCCAAATTCCGAAACGTTTCATCCTGGCAGCTTAGGAGGTGGGGGAGGTGGTTCTGTGGAATTAGTCACGGCTTTAGCCGGAACTTTCCATGTGATTTTGCCAGTCTCAGGATCTAATATCCCTTCGTACTTAATCTTTTTTGCTTTCTTCTTTGCCATGAATCAGGTAGTTTTTAAATTTCTTTCGGTTTCTTTTTTCAGTTATCTTCTGTTGGTTTAGCTTATGGATGAAATACGTCAATGCGCAAGCCATCACAAAGCAACTTAACACAACAAAATGCATGGTCAATCGTCCGGTTTGAATCTTATTACTTTACCTGATTCCAGTTCTACGTAAAGGAATCCCTCCATAAAGTACGCTGATTTTAGATTCTCTTTCAATACCGGAGAAATCGGGGTGCTGTGCTTCATAAACCAATCCCCTAACTTTTCATTTGCCGATACTGCGGTACGTGGTGCTGAAGCATGATCGCCTCCAGATATGGTATAAAAATCAGCGTCTCCACCGTTATAAACAATTGTATCATATACCGACAGACCAGCCCTGTAATTATTAGGAGATGTGAAATTTGGGGCACCGTCTTTATCACCATGATAGAACCGGATAGGAATCCTTTTCTTTGCAAACTCTACAATGTTATGGCCTTTGGCGGCATTTGCAGATCCAGCACAGATACAAAGAGCGGTTAATTTATCAGCAAGACGAGCCCAAACATCGATATCGCCACCTAAACTCCAACCAATACCGCATAACTTTTCATATCCCAACTGCTCACATATTTCCTCCACAACCAACTGACCGAGGTACTTTGTCTTGTTTATCCGTGGTGACTCCCAACCTACCCCGTAAGGGTTGCTAACAGTTACGATTGTAAATCTTTCCTTGTTTTCAGCCGTGGCGAATCCGTTTACAAAGATTCCGTTTTCTGCTTTCTCATTAAGTCCACCGAGGTAAACCACAAGCGGCCCTTTGTTTTGGGAGTGAATAAAAAACGGCTGTCCTGATGGTGTTGTGCTTTTGGTCATCTTTTGGAATAAAGTAAGATATAGAATTCCTCGAAAGTGTAGTCTTTAACCTCTCCGTTTTTATGCTTCACCCGAACATCAACAAACTTTACACTTTCATTATAGGATATTTTGTAATGCTTTGCCCATCGCATGAAGTTCTTTTCAGTAAGGTTAGGCTCACTGAATTCAAGAGCATCCCGCATAAATTGAATTTCATCGGTATCACTTTTCCACTCAGGGCAGAAGTAAAGACAGATGACTGTAGACACGGATTCACCAACCTGAAATCTGTTATCTGGTTTTGGTGTGCTATTATAAAATGAAAGGTTCTGCCCAAAGCACACCGAGGAAACAAAGAGAAGTAAGAAGAGTATTTTTTTCATGGTATTTCTAGTTGCAAATCATCACCTAAATCTAATTGACCCTGGTAGCTCAAATGAACTGAATCTCCCGGGCGTGTTCCTAACGCATCGGTATCAATCAATACACATCTGTCACACGAACTTACAAAATTATCCTGTTGGGTTCTAACGTTGTTTGTATATGGTTCGGGGTTTCCCGAATGAATCCGACAAATAAGCCGTGGCGGGGTTTGTCCAGTGCCTAATTCTGCATCAAGTTCATCGAAAAATACGTCTGCACTTGCAGCCCACTGATCAGCAACAGCCTCGACTGTGGCGTCCTGTTCGCCTTGGTGAAAAATAATTGCCTTTAAATCTGGCCTTAATCCGGCCTGCTGAAAGACCCTCATAGCCTGCCACCATGATCGGCCGGCAACGCTGAACCGCCTTAAACCACTGTTTTGATTGTCGACATTCGCGGTAGGTGACCAATAACCGTTTGCTGTGGCTTGGTAAGTCATCCATGTAGAACCAAGGGCTACTTTTACGATATAAACAGAACCCCCAACCCGGTCGATATATTCTTTACCAAGTGTAAGTTCAGGGCCGAAAGCCACTGCCGCACTGGCCGGTTCGTAGTAATTATGGTTATTCGTGGTGATGTCAATAGTTTGGAATTCCGTACCCCAGGTAGTTGTCCCGGCCCAAATATTAACCCCAGGCATAGCTCCGTCATATTCAGCAGGTACGTTTACATCAAGTGTGCCCCTATCACCTCGTCCTCCCGCATTGGATTGACCGCCTAACCAAATTGTCGCAACCGGTGAGAGGCTTGTCCATGTTGGGATGGACATCGAGTATCTAGCGTTAAGGTATGCGTATACCTCGTCCAGTTCGATCATTGACAGACTTCTGTCCCAATATAAAAGTTCTTGAAAATCCCCGTTTAGTCCTCGGTATTCTGTACCTATTGAAGCATCAGCCGAGGCGTTGACCATTGTAGCCAATGGCATGTCATCAAGAATAACCCCGTTAAGCATCGAAACCCGATGCCCGTAACCGTTGTTATTCACATAACAGGCCGTTGATCCCGCTTCTGCCGTGGTGTTATTTGTCCCGGCTGTGTGGTAAACAAAAAGCCGGTTTACCGTTTCGTATCCAAACCAATAGGAGTTAAAAGGACTTGCGCCTTCATGGCCGAAAAATCCCATAGTAGCCCCTGCGGCCCGGAGTCCAATTACGACTACTGTACCTGGCCATCGGTTAATGGATAGCGAACTGTTAAATCTTGCAGTCGAATTACCGGTTATTTTAGCTTGACCGTTTGCAGCCGTTCCGATTGTTACTGTGCCAGCGGCTTGTGTGAAGTCATTATTGTTTGGACTTAAGTCCTCAAGAACATAAGATCCTGATGATCCTGTAATATTATCAGCTCTTAACCAGGCGTTAACATCATCAAAAACCGAAGGAGGTTCAGGGACTACAGTAGTACCTCCGGTGACTATGGAAACTACAGGTATCTGCGCATAGCTCGCAAAATAAAAAAGCGATAGAAGTAAAAAAATGTATCTCATTGGTTGCTTATTGCTCTCCATCTTGAACTTGTTCCGTCATACATAAAAAACCTTCCTTGCTCCGGAAGGATAGTAATATCAGCATTCAATTGAAATCTGTTCGCTGCCGTACCAGTTGCCCCGTCATCGTCTTTAATTACTAAGTTCTGAGCGCCTATGTTAAAGATTATCAACATCCTCCCATCAGCACCGCCAGCAACAGATGTTAAATTTCTTGAAGCATCAGTGCTTAATCTTAATGTAAGCGCCCGAAGGTGACCGGTTGGTGCGTAGTCATCTGTATTTGCCGCTAATTGAGCTGGTGATATATCAGAATTAAAAACCACCTGCCCCGATGTGTTATTAAATGCTACCTCTGTACCTGCAATGTTTGACGGTGTTGTAGGATCGTAAGTAAATCCACCCGCTGAAGTTGCTGCCGCTGTGTATACAGGTGACGCATGAAAAGTATAGTATGGACTTGTTGACGTTGTGACGTTTACGGTTGGTGATGCTTTGTAGTAATAAAAAGTAGGTGTTCCTCCTGTGGTTGATTGAAACGTCATCATTGTGGAAAGTGTACCTAAAGCAATCCTGGTATTTGAGCCACTACTTTGTGCGTCAGTTCCTGAGTAGAAACCAAGGAAAGGAATTCCGGAGGTGCCAGAAGCATTTGCAGCAAACGTCATATTAACCGCTGTTTGTGCTGGTGTTAAACCGTCAGATGTTCTAAATAGTCCAGCAGGGAAATCTACACGCCCAACCATAGCGTAAGAATCATCTCTAACGCTGAACATAGAATTAGTAAAATTATTATTGAACACTCTCAAGCCATAAGTTCCGGAACTTGTACCGCTTCCAGTGGTCCTTATCTGTCCTCCAAAACTTGCTGCCCATGTATTGGTTAATGTCATGGATGTGCCCATAATAGGAGGCCCAGTAACATCTAAAGTTGATGCGTTAGTTATTGTAGTCGCTCCGCCTGTTGAAGCGTAGGTAGGTGCTTGAATCCTGAAAGCTCTTTGGGTCGTTATCGTTCCGGATGAAAACTGAACAGTCCGCGCAAGGTTAAAATTAATATCCGTTGCCTCTGTTGAGGCTGTAAGAGTCGTGTGCGCCCCTGCTGTAAATAATAATCCCACAGGACTACCTCCAGTATGAACAGCTTGTGTAAATGTTTGAAAGGTATTTGTAGAAGACTCTGCCGCCTGTGTCCATGTGGGTTTACCTGTAATTGTCGGAGTTGTTACCGTTGAACTTCCGGTGAGTTTCCAGTACTTTGTGTCAGGGCCATTCGTGTAGTCAATCGCAATATTTCCGGAGCTTGCATCAAAATCTGCTGCTGTAAAACTTGCCGCCCCTTTAGTACTGCCGTCTGCTGCTGAATTGGCTATTGTCAACGTTCGGTTTGCGGACAAATCACCACCACCTGAAAGAGGTGAAGTCGTGCTTATTGTTCTGGATGTTGGTACTTTTTCTATGTCCAGTTCATCAATAGCCGCCTGTACTTCTGTTGCTGCAATTGTTCCTGCTGGAGTATTTGTTACCTCGTCAGCTTCATAGTCACCAGATACAGCGACCACAGCACCGGTACGACCGAATACGGAAGAAACATCGCCACCGCCAGAGCTTGCGCCACCGCTTGAAATTCTAAAAGTATCCGAACTAAAATGTATATAAGCAAAACTACTATCTGGTATTTCTAAAGACCCAAAGTAAACCTGTCCATCTGGATCAATGGTAGAAGATGACGTTCTGTTGTTGTAAATAACGAACTGACTACCGTCTACACCAGTTGAAAAGTCTCCTAACGTAACTACGTCAACGTTTTCTTGAAGTACTAAAAGTCTGGACGTATCACCTGGGACTATTTCGAAGTCGTTTACGTGGTATTCAATCGGTAGTTTATTGTGAGTAGTTGATGAACTTGAACCACCGCCAGAGATCATATCAAACTCATCCGTTACAACGTTATACTCTAATCGGTAAACTACATCTGCGGTTATATCACCGTTGATTGTAATTGCACCGAGTGAGTTTACATTAAGTGTACACGCCCCAGATGATGAAGTGTCGAAAATTATACTGAACCCTATACCGCGTTCAGGAGTGCCAGCCGAATAAGCTGTAACATTCGTTATCGAAACCGTATAGGTATCTGACCCCGTTGTTGAATGTGCCTGATAGTCGAATTGCTGCTGAGCAAAAGACCAAATCGCAGAGGTTATAAGTAATAAACTAAGAAGTAGTTTTTTCATTTTATAGTTGTTTCGGTCGTTGTTTCAGTTGTTACTTTTACAGGCTCTTTTGGCTGTCTTAAGAATGGTAGATAATCCAAAACACCTCGGCCAAAAAGAGCAAACAGAATAATGCCAGCAAGGAAATACCACACGTATAAAGGAACATCTGAAACGAATGCAGCTTTAAATACGATTGGTGGAACCATCATCATAGTCCAGTAGACTATTTGTTCATGTGACTCCCAGAATCCATTAGCGCCTTCACCACCCTTTAAGGCAATGCCGCGAAGTTTAACCATCCAATACCAAACGAAAGCTGTACAAGCAACCCACATTATTAATCCGTCAAACCTATCTGCGTTCGTAAAGTGATTAATTAAAAAAGAGTCAAAAAGTTTTTCTATCATATTATACTATTTGTATCCACCAATGAGAAATCAATGTCGGGCTATTCTGCATAGCTTCTATTTTTGCATTAACCGGAATATCGGTTCCACTTATACCAGCATTTGTTCCGACTGAAACCCTGAAGTAATTACCTTTTTTTATCGCACCTGAAGCCCCCGTTCCTCCCGTTGTAGGTAATGCATCAGAACTTAAGTCAACACTTCCACAGTTCACCGCCAAGCCATCAGACACACCGCCAAAAACAGTAGTCTTAAATAATAAACTATCTTTTTGATCTTGTCCGAATTGGCGCATATCACCCTCACTAATTTCTCCTACCGTGTTATCAGGAAATTGTGATCCCGTTGTTCCGTAAAGTGCTTCGTATTCTGTTTCTGTCCTGATTGCCATAATCTTTTATCTATATCCACTGGCACCAAAGCCAGTTGTGAACCCTGAATTATAAGGAGCCTCACCAGTACCGTCACTACCTGGATTGGCGTAAATATCCATAAGTTCATGAAACTCCCCTGAGTAAATACATTTTTTATCGTTTAACGTTACTCCTATAGGTAAATATATTCTATCGGAATCATTCACCTCTTTGAAGACGTTAAGAAAACCAAAGAAATTATCAGCCATAAAATCACATCGCATTAACCGCCATGATCTTTTGTATTGTGCTGCGTAACTCTTTAGAAAAATACCATGTACTTTATCTGATTCTGCAATTCCATACCGCGCCCAATCTTCATAGCCTACCCCGGCCTCGTCTCTTAAATACCCTGAGTAGATAAGATAAGCTGAAAGAATGTTACTTGTCACAAAACTTATTGACGGTGACCCCTGAATAAGTCCAGCGGTAATAGAAAACGTCACTGCGCCAAGTCCAAAATTTGCCTGTGTCGTTATGAGTTCAGAGTAAGAACCAATTATCAAATCTTTTTCAAGTAACAACCTATTACCTACTTCTGCTTTTGCATTTCTTACTACGGTATCAAATGGGTCTTGACCTGATACTAAAAAATTAGCCTGAATTTTGTCAATAGCCATCGGGTAGAACTGAATCCCAATAACTCCACCACCTACAGGTTTTGAAGTTTTAAAAATCCATTGTCTCGGATTATTTAAAGCATGGTAGTCATCGGGTCTAATAATCAAATGCCCTAAAGGGCTATCGGTGTTTTCTTCCAGTTCGTAATAATTAATTCCTGGATTTACTGTTGCGTCAATTAACTCTGTGCGGTATCCGGTCGGAATAACTTGATCCGGTGAATCATAAGTAACAAACGCTTTTAAATCATCAACGTCTCTAAACTGCGCATGATAAGCGTAAGCATGATACACACGAATATCAAAATCCATCCCTCCTAAAGGATCTCCGCTAACAGGTTGTTTCGCTATTATTTCAGTCTCTACGTACTTTGAAAACTCCGTTCCGTAGAACGTTAAAGTGTTTTCATTGTCTGTCCATGTGCCGTCACTTTGTAAATATTGAGTTCCGTATCTCACCATGACACGGAGCTTTATATAAGGCACATCGATTGTATAAATAGTCCCTGCGAATTCTGCGGACGCCCTATCTACTTTGTACCGTATCAAAATTTTAACGGTATTAAGTGTACCCATTTTTAACAAATAGGTCTGACTTTGAATGTAAGCCTCACCAGCGGTTCCAGCTACATCGATGTTATCATCTGCTGAAATAACATAAGCCACATTCCCCGTTCCTATTTGTTCGTAACCTTCTGATAAAGGATAGCCAGCGTTTACAAGGTTCCAGCCTTCTTTGTTTATAGAATAGTTGTATGTGTTAAAAGCAGGGATGTAAAAAGAATTTAGTCTGAAGTCACCATTGTTAAAAATATTTGGCTTTAAACCAAGTGCGTATTTAACAGTGATGTTTCCGTATCCAGGTCTTAACTCCAGGTTCTGAACTGCATTCACAAACTTCACATCATTTCCGTTGGTAGGGAAGTCTAATTCTTTTACTGGGCTGTAAGTTGCGTTTTCAATAAACACCCCGTTAAAATTGAATTCACTGTAAGAATAGTCACGCGTCATTTCTTCAACCCGAACAATATTCCAACAGTTCTCCCACTGAACCAACCGAGCGCCAAAAGGCTCAAGCACTGATCTCAAAACGAAATCTAAAGTAGGCTCCTGCTCTGCCAAGTAGAAACAGTCATAGTCTACATACGCTTGCCGGAACATACTAACGTCAACAACACGCAGTTCAGTAATCTCAACTGTCTTCGGGTCTACTCCTAATAAGTCAAAAGCTTTTACTGAAATATATTGCCCTGTTCCTGTAAGATCAACTGTACCTGATTGTGGCCCTGTAGCGTCAACATCCAAGTTAACAAAATCTACATCTGTCGTTCCGCTACTGTCTGTTATCGCTATTCTTATTCGAACCTGCTCAGACCCAACTACAGTAACATTAAATCCGTACTGAATCGTATAAGTTACACCTGTAGCTTCGTATTCGTAAAGTATTCTTTGCGACTGATTGGCTACACCTGTTTGAACTGTAACAGAAGGGGAACTATCAATAGTCCACGGTTCATTTACAGTTGCGTCATTCGCTCCATCAGCCAAAGTAAAATTTGATCCTACAATCATTCCATCCGCGTACATATTCACCGCTACACGGATATTTAAATTCAGTCTTAAAAAAGACAGGCAGTAAGCAACTAATTTTATCAAACTGACAGTTCCGAAGTATCTTTGTCCGTCATCCTGGATTAAATAAAAATCCTTTAACTCGGATAGTCCATCAGATGAAATAGCCTGAATGCTGTAAGGAGGTGCTTTATATTGTTCGCTGTAAAGTTGTGGTAAAATCTTTCCTGTCCATAAAAGAGTGAAACCACTTCCGAAATCTTTCCAATATTCAACACGGTATAAATTTGGATCATTGGTGTAAAGTTCTGAAAACTGCATATTAGTTTCAGACAGTAATCCAAGCATTCCACGAAGTGAAATCAATGGCTCAAATTTATTCTGCGAACCTTCGGCAGTCATAGACAACTCAAACGCGGTTCCATCACCACAAACTTCTTCACTCGCGCCAACGTAAGACCTTTTATTTACTACAATTCTTGTCTGATTTCCTTTTAAATCATCGTATTCAAATCTGAATCTCTCTCCGAAAGTAAGACCAAAAGGAACTACAACTAACACGTTAACCGCACAGTTGGCAGAGTCTCTCATGTAAATTCGATACGTACTTGGGAGTAGTGCGCTGAATGTGTTTGAAGTTTGTGCGGTTCCGTCACCGTAAACAAAGTCTGAACCTATTTTATACTCTATCGAATTTGTTGAAGTGGCTGTAATTGTAATTGATCCATCTGCAATGTTCTCCGCTGTAGATGAAACGACAGAAGGAACGCCAACGACAATAAGGTCACACGTAGGTGGATTAACAACACAAGAGTAATGATTGGCGTAAAGTTGGTAAGTACCGTAAGGGAATAGAGCATAAGCAGAACAAACCACGTAGGTCGTACTTACGCAAGTAGTAACACCAAAGTCCTGAATGAAAACTATAGCCGGGTCATGTGTGATTAGTGTCGTACTGGTTAATGGCGATCCGTTCAGGTTAACAGTTATACCGTCTGTGTTGAATAATCCTCCGCTTCCCGAAATGTCATCAGTTTCTAAATAAACATCTAATACATCCCCAGCCACAAACTCACCGAATGTATTATTTTGCAAAAATTCATATCGTAATATCTGAACGTTAGCCATTTGCTGAAGTGAATTTTTTGCCGTTCTCGTAATTCTTCATAGAAAGCCATATGTCTTGTCCTTTTAGAACGCCACTTATTTCTACTTGTAATGGCTCAGAGTTTTGTGCTACTCCTGAAAGTGATGATGATCCTGGACTATATCCACCACTGCCCGCGCTACCATTCATTTTAGGGAAACTCTTTTTCTTTGCTAACGTTGCTTTTATAGCCGCACCAGCCGCGACAAGAACAGCGCCGGCCACAATTCTAGCTTGCGGGCTTCCTGTTTGCAAAACAGTCTCGGCTATCCCTGAAGCTATCATTAAAGATCCAAGTTGTTGAGCGAAAGAAGCAAATGCCTCTAATAAACCTTTTCCTAAATCTTTAAAATTACCAGACCCGAAAGCGTTCCCTAACGCATCAGCAATACTTGAAACACCGCTGGCTATCATTGGGCCAATGTCTATCAAATCGTCTCTAAGTGTCTCTCCCGTTCCTTTTAATGAGCCAATGAATTTTTGAATAGAATCATTAAATGAACTGGTGTCTATAGCAGGAACCTTGAAAGCCTCTGCAAACTTTGTCTTTAAATCAGGATCAGAAAATAAACCATATCCTGTATCGGCCTGTAGGTCGAGTATATTTGTTTTTCTTTTCGTTGTAGGGTTTAGTAGATCAAACAACTTACCATGTAACGTATCAATTTCTTTTTGAAACTTCCTGATCTCACTTACTGAGAACGCTTTTTTAAGCGCTTTCTCTGTGTCTGCAATCTGCTGTTCTAAAGTCTCAATTAAACCTGCCGATTCTTCTATTTTATCAGTAGGAACACCATTACCAAACTCCACGGCTTTATCTGTGATAAGTCCGTACATGGAGCTTAACTCAGCTATTGCCTTTGTGTACTTTATTACCGCCTCCTGATCCCCGTCAGCTATCGCGTTATCGCGTAGCGTTTTAAAATATCGTAAAGACTGTTGTACCTGTCTGTCGGTTTGTTTACCAACACCGGAAAACATATCAGCAACATCTTTTACGACACTTGCAATACTTCTTGGAACAATTAAAGCAAGTTTAACCCATCCGGATATAAACTCACCCAACGCACCGTTTTGCGCGTTTAACGACTGTATAACAGAAGTTCCGGCCTGTACGAATTCCCGCAATATTGACGTACTGCTGCCGGCACTTTGCACAAGACCGTCATAAGCACTTGTTAATTTAACAACATCGCCTGTAAGGTTATCCGACATTATATCCGCTGCCTTCTGTGCTGCTCCTGCTGCGGATTGAAAAGACTTTGTAAGCCCGTCTGTCTTCTCTGTGGCGTTGGCTAAAATCAATAATGAAGCGTAAGCGGTTCGCCCAACTTCATCCATTGCATCTGCACCGCTCAAGCCTTTAGCCGCTAACTTTTGTAATTTCTCCGAAAGTGTTCCGCTCTCACCACCAAGATCAGTAATTATCTTTCTTAAGCTGGTTCCTGCCATTGATCCACGTATACCAGCATCGGCCAGAGTACCAAGTAAAGCGGTTGTTTCTTCTAATGAAATTCCAGCCTGCGCGGCAACAGGAGCAACGTATTTCATCGCCTCACGGAAGTTCTCAAGTGATAATGCTGTAGCATTGAACGACTCAGCCATCACATCCACAACCCTTCCTGTCTCTGCTGCATCCAATCCAAACCCGCGAACTGTAGACCCAGCTACGTCAGCCGATTTTGCCAGATCTTCGCCCGTAGCGGTCGCAAGTAATAAAGTTGCTTTGGTAGCCGCTAATATTTCGGAAGTAGAAAAACCAATTCGCCCGAATTCTGTTTGAAGATCAGCTACCTGTGCGGCTGTGAACTTTGTAGATGCCCCAAGTTTAAGTGCGCTTTCTCTTAATAATTCAAACTCTCTATCCGTAGCACCTGTAATAGCCTTGACGGTAGAAAGCTTTGACTCAAATTCTGCTATTGAGCTTATTGCATCTTTAAAAATTCCTCCAACTTGGAAAAGCCCAAATGACAAACCAGCGGCACCGGCCAGCTTTGTAATACTTCCTGTAAAGTTTTTGAAATTAGATTCTGCCCGACCTAATGCCTGGTTAAATTCGGCTGTGTTAGCGGCAATCTGTACCGCCATCTTTGCTAAAACTATATCAGCCACCTTTTTTCAGTTTAGATCCGAATTTCTTTTTCATTTTCTCCATCAAATCAGGATCAACATTTACATCCACCTTTGTATCGTATGGCAGACTAAAGAAGTCTTTCGGCTCGTATGCTGTCGGTTTTGTTCGCTTATCCCGGTTTGCATTGGCGAACAACGCCATGAAAGACCGGGTAAGTTCTATTTGTAATTCATGATCTCTTGCACGTATGTTTTGTTTCACTTGAATGCGACACATCCAAATAGACCATTCATAAAAATCCAGACTCCAAAACCATTTCGAACTTTTACCAAGCTCTATAATAGCAAGCGCGTGCCAGTCTTCTATTGTTGTGCTGCTTGCCCCGTCATCGGGGCTTTCATGTTTTTTAGTGTGTAAGAGTTAAGCAGTTCAGTAAGCATTATCTGAGACTCTTGAAACCCTATCTCATCAAGCCAGTCGCAAACGTCAGATTCGTTAAAATCTACTTCCTGTTTTTTGCTTATTGCGTAGTGCTTCGCGCACGCAAAATAGAATACAGACAGAAATTTCAACGGCTCGTCTTTAAGAGCTGCGAACAAACTCTCAATAGTCTTCAAATCCGATATCTCAGAAATGATTTTAAAAGTATATGTCCCGAATCTGAACCCGCGTTCTACACCATTGATTTCTTTGACTATCATGTGTTATCTCCTTTGGTGATCGTTCCTGTGATCTGGAAAGTAGCGCTGAAGGTTGCCGCTGTGTTTACCGCTGCCGCACCACCCAGGTTTGTAATCACTACTTCAGCTTCCAGGTAAAAATCACCGATGGAATCAGAACTCCAACGCGCTGTTAAAGTCGTTCCTGCAAGGAAAGCTGTTGTAAGATCCTCAACCCCGTAAGTGGCGTCAAACTTCCAGATACCTGTTACGGTAAATGTTCCGTCCGTACCTCCCACGGTGTACTGCTTAGCGCCTCCGTTATCCTTACAGGTGGTTTCAATAATCTCACGTGTAAAGTCAAATGCTGCGTCTGTTGTGCAGACTATTGGGTTGCCTTCCATGTATAAAAGGAGAGCATTACCGCTTACTGATCCTGTTGTTGCCATTTCTTATTTTGGTTTAAAAAAGTCTGTCTTCATCTGTTTAGGTGGAAACCCACCTTTATATTCTTCTGCTATTCCTGATTTGATAAGTTGCTCAGCTTCTTTACGCATCCGGTTTGTAACTTGACCTTTCGCCAGCTTCTTACCGGTGTTCATTGTCCAGGATTTTAAGAGTCTTACCATCATGTCAAACTGCGTTTATGTAATGCTGAATAATTTGCTATCCTTACCAACTTCTGAGCTTCTTTATCGAAGCTGTCATAGTCACCTGTGAACCAAATACGATCAAAGTTTATCCCGTTGTCCGTCACTGACGTTTTATTGTCAAGTGCTATACGGCAAGCTTCATGAATATCGTCTATCAGTTCGTAGGTGTCTCCGTAGATCAGCAACTGGAAATTTGATGTATCCAAATCACTTCCCTGTCCTTTCATCTGTAAAGGAGTGCCAGGTGTTTTAGCTGCAATTATGTAAGGAGCTGTTTCACCTTGCGTTGCAACTACAGGGTAAATTTTATACTCTGAAGACTGCGCAGATTTATTACCGACTAATGTCGTGACCGCGCTGGCATCTAAAAGTATTTCAATTACTCCCTGAATCATTTTATAAAGTTTGAACCAAGTTCACGTTTCATTCTCGCCACTAATTTTTTACCGATCTGTGTTGCAATTCCGCTTTCAACCTGAACCTTTGTTTGTTGAAATGCTGGCTCTGCAAACTTTTTAACCGGCATTACTCCACGGTTCGCACCGCGTTTATTCTTTCTCTGCTTTGTGCCGTACTCATTCAAGTGCCCAGCAAATCCTTTGTATCCCCTCTTCCGTCTTGGACCAACTACGACCTCACCGATTGCGTTGGATTTCTTTATAGGTGTCTTCGTTCCTCCGATGGAGTTCTGAAGGTTCTTAGTAAGTCCCACCGGGGCGAGTGATCTTTCACGTTCAATAAGAGGCTTTGCCGCTGCAAGGTGAGCCGCTCCGAGTATGGAATGATTCAATTCTTTTCCTAAGTTCTTTAGGACGTTGTCAATTCCTTTATCGCCTGTTATTGAAACTGAAATCATGTTATTACCACCGATACACCTTTTTCTTCTGTCTTCAATACCAAAAATCTCTTTCGTGAAACTTCTGATATGTTCAAAATGTCGTACTCAAATCCACCGTATACTATCCGGTAAGTTGGAAGCATTGCCCTATACCGAATTGTAAACTTCACGTGTTTTATCTCCGTGAGTTTATCAGCTTCATAAAGCTCTGTACCGTCTTCACTCTCTCTTACGTTCGCCCAGACTTCCGCTACAGTTTGCCAGGTTTCGATTTTATCTTCGTTGAACTCATTTCCTTCGAAAACCTTCTGCTGTATCGTAATCCTTCTGTCGAGTTTACCAATTTGTTCTTTAGTAGCCAGCATCTTGATAAATTATATATGGCTGAATCAAATCATCTTCTCCTAAAGGAACTTCATGCGTAAGCGATCCTGTTATAACACTCTGACGGTTTTCGTACAAGTGTCCAAGTCTGAGTAAAACAGCACTTTTTAAACGTGCCGGTACTTCTGCTGCTGTGTCACCATACCCTGCATCGTATTCAATAGTTACCGCGTTAGGTCTGCACTTTATCGCAGGCCAGTAGTTTTTAATTACTATCCTTGCAATTGGTGAGTGTGTGTCAACCCAATATTCAGAACTTAATAAAGTCTGCTCTGCTTCATTTTCATCGAAGTACTTTATAACCACTGAGTCTTCTTGTACCGGGCCGTTTGGTATTTCGATATAGTTGCACACCGGGAAGTAATCAAGTTTCATTTCGCGGCTTTGAGTGATCAAGCTTCTGCCTGTTCTTTCTTCAATTCCTTCACGAGCTGCCTGTATCCATATATCGAGTAAGTCATCTTCCTCCGCGCCTGGTTCTAATTTTAGATCCAGTTTGGCGATGTCATCCCTATCTATAGGTTCGACCGATGGTGGTGTGACTACTATGGATCTCTTTACTCTCATTTTCTCAAACTAAGAATAGCTGTTTTTTCATCTTCACTAAGTCCTGAAATTACTTTTTCAATACTCTCCTTGTGTCCGTTGTTTGGATTAAAGGGCCATAAGTTATCTCTACTCTTTATGTCAATTCCTACAGGTGATTCACTGTTGACCTGCTTTACCAAAACTCCTTTTTTGAATAGCATGAAGTTTGAATTATTATCCAATCCTCTGTTTATGTTGTCAGGCCAAAGCCTGTACCTTGATTCTCCAACAACCTCACCAAGTCCGGACGATTCCATTTGATGCGCTTCACGATCAACAAAATATCCAGTATCACCGACACATAAACTATCAGTTGATGTAATCATTTCTTGCTTTGCGACAAATGGAACTGTTTTCATCTTTTCTAAAACATCCCTCCTTATAGCTCTACCAAGACCGTAAAACGTTTTGGACTTAAACGTTCTGCACTCACTTGTTTCTGAATTGATATGTGCGAAATGATTTATAAAAAGCATTTCAATGTCAAAATATGGTTTGTACAATTCAAGAAACTCACTTGTCAAAACATCGTCACTTCCAAGTTCTACGATATAATCCCATGACTTTTTCAACGCTTCATTAAGTCCGAAATTTTTCTTTTCTCCAAGCGGTAAGTTTTTATAAAAGCAATAATCAACACCGTATTTTTTACAAAGTGGGATCATACTTTCTTCCGAGATAACAGCCAGAAATTCCATAGGGAATAAACCGGTGTTTTTCAACCGGTTTAACCCCATGAAACATATTTCTGTTATCTCTGGCCTTTTCCATACTGCTAAGTAGAAAAGCAACCTCATTAGGTCATTTCGAAATACTTGATCGCTGTGTTGTCTTCCACAAATGAATCCATACGAGCAAGACCAACGAATGCAGTTTGGTCAAACTCTGCATATCGTTCAGTCAACCTACGGAGGCTGAAGTCATTGACTCTACGGATTGTGAAGTTATTCCAATCACCGTAAGCAATTACCTTGTTACCAGTAGCAAGACTTGACGCCATTGCATTGTTCAAGAAATAAGGCTTACCCAAAATAGTATCAGGGGCACCATCACGGAACGAAGGAACCCACAATTGACTGTTGTAGTTTGTTCCGATTGTCAATTTCTTGATAGCATTCAAGATATTTTGATGCATTGCCCAAGCAGTTTTGTTTGAGTTCTGATAAGCAATGTCGAGTGAATCCTGAAATGTGATCAATTCGCTTGACGTGATTGCTGTAGCTGAAGCGCCAAGCACAAAGCCCTGTGAAGATCCTGTAATGTATCCTTGAGGTTGAGAAGTTCCTGAACCTGTTGTGAAATAACTGTTTGTTATTCGCGCTACACGTTCAGCAAGTTTCTTTGCCAGGTATCCTTCAAGGTCTACACCATTGTCTTGTAAAAGTTCTGCTGAAACTTTAATCATCTTGCTTGAAAACTTATACGCACTCAGGTTGTAAACTGAGAACACCAAGTCGGCAGAAGAAGATGAAAGATCTGAGTTTTCACCAATAAGTTCACCTGTGTTCGATGTGTCATCGTTGATAGGGAAAGGCATAAGGTTACCGGTAGCTGTATCCAAGATGTTAGCCCAATTCAACAACTGAGAAATGAATTTCATTTTCTCGATTATGCGGCCTCCAAATCCTTCCGGAATAGTGTATCCACCCGCTGTAGTTGTGGTTGATTGAGCGCGTGTTTCAGATGCTTTCGCTCTACGTGTGCCGAGTAATGATCTTTCCTCAACGGTCAGACCTTCGAAACCGTGACGCATCCATAGTTCGAAAATTTCAGCATCTCTTTGTATTACATTGAAAATACTTCTTTCTTCTTCATCAAGAGCTGTAAAGCCTTGCTTATTTGCTTTAGCAAAAACTTTACCACGTCTTTCATTTGTGGCTACATCAGGCCCGGCAAATTTCTTTTCCTTCTGTTCTGAGTGTTCTTGTTTAACACCTTCACGAACAATTTTTTCGGTAGCTACGCGCTCTTCCCTGTCAATAAATTGAAGCCGCGTATTTATACCTTCAAGTTCTGCATCCCATGCGTCAAACTGACGATTTTCGTCAGCGGTCGGAGTTTTGTCTGCACGCTTTCTTACTTCAGCAAACGCGCCCTCCATTTGAGAAACAATCTGCCCTTTTTTGTCGAGCAAACCTTTTTTTTCTGCGTTCATATTGTTTTTAATTTTTTAAGTTTCAACTCCCTCTGTCTGAGTTCCAAGCCGAGGGCTGGCTTGTTTTCTGTATATGATCTTGTCCCTACAGTGGTGTCCGGATAAGCCGGGTATGTAACAGGGGAAACGTCATAAAGTCTTTCTACTTTCCGGATGGTCCGGATACTTGGTTTGTCTTTGTTATGCTCCCATTCCTGGGTTCTTACAGTGAATGCAAATGAGCTTTGAGAAATTATCTCATCTTTAATAAGTTGCCTAAGGTCATTTGCAAGCGTTGTGTTTGGTAGTTTGATACGGTATTTAAGACCTGTGCTGTCTTGTGTGAGTTTTACGTTAACGCCATTGCGACCAATAACATGATTATGGTCATGGTTAAATAACGCTACGGCATCGTCATTAAGTACCTCATCAAAAGCCCCTGGCGCAATGCGTTCAAGCCATCCACCGAAGTCTTCAGAATCTTTGTTAAAGACTGCCGCATATCCTTCAATCACATTTTCGTCTTTAGTCCCATCGCGTTCTTCGAATGAAACTTTGGATGAAAAAAACCGTCTTTCTTTATCAGTGTTTGCCATTTCCGTTTAATTTTTCGTTAGCGAACATATCTAACTGCTCGTTTGTAAGTCCGTATTTACCTTCCAATATCTTTTGAATCTCAGGGAGTGAGTATCTCCTGTTTCTTTTCGCTGTCGGTGCTGCTTTGGGCTGCTTTAACATCTGTTCCTGAAGATCGATAGGAACAGTAGCGCCTTGTATAAATAACTTGTCAGATCCTTCAATGAACGGATCATTATTAAGCGCACGTATTTCAGCAGGTGTTTTTACACCGTTTTGTATGTATTTGCTGAAAGCCTCTGCTTTTGTGATCGTATCGGTTCTCAGGTAAGCATCCCAATTGAATTCCAAATACATATCCTCTTCACTCGGGAGAGTCAATAGTTTGGTGTTGTGTTCGTTCTCAAACTTTGAACCAATAGGTGCCATTGTATCCTGAAGAAATTCTATAGCTTGCTGCTCAACATTGTTACGTGTGGCTGCACTCATATCTGCCAACTTGTAAAGCGGTACTCCTGTCCACCTGGAAATCTGGGCTACGCCAGCCTGAGCTGTTCCTAAAAATTCCGCTTCTGATGGAGCAACTGAAAGTTCTTTGTAATCCCATCCAGGAGGTAACGCAACATCACCGTTGTTTGCTTTGGCTTTATTGTATGAATTTATTAGATCCTGTCTTTGTGGGTCTGTAACTTGTTTAACACCTTCTTTTGGAAGGAAAAGCCCCATCGGTTTCCCGCCTCCTTTAAAAAACTTGCTTCCGTAGTTCCGGGTGTTCATTTGAAGGTCAAAATCTTCCTGAGCTTTTTGAAGTACTGACTTCCTTTCGAAATTAGGTACATCAATCATTCGCGAAGCAGGTACCGCGTCCATTATGCCTTTTACTTTGTAGGCTATTCCGTCTGATGTTTCATAAACTGTAACATCTTCGAATTTCAGATAAATAAGTTCTTCAGCCCGGCCAATACCGTTAAAACTGACCATTGAATAGTGTGCCCCACGGATATCGTACTGACCCATTGCCTTTTCAAGGAACACGGTTTTGGTATACTTGTCATTCACCCGCTTGGAAAACATACGGGCTACCGGGTGTTCCGATGGTCTTACCTCCACCCTTCCGGTAGGGGTCTTTTTGTACAGTTTATAAGGTAGGGATGAAAGAACACCTGATTTAATAACTACAGCCCGGTAAAAAGCAGATAGTGTAAGGGATGCATCATAAGAAACGGGGCCACCTCCACCTAATACTTGATCAAGTGTAAAGCCGTTAATAGGTACACGAGGATTTTCGAGGTTTACGCCTCCGGAACGTGTGTCCCAAACGTATCTATTGAAAAAATCTTGGAATACCGCCACGGTGCGAATGACCGCATTTGTATTTTGGGTATTAGTAAACTTTGTTAACTTTGTTAAACCGCCCCTTAAAAATGGAAAGACGAACATTGTTTGATGCTTTCGAAAGAGTTTACGAAAGCCACCTTTCAACCGACAGAAGCAGGGGAGAATCATTTGAATTAGCAACTGCTGAGTATAGAAAAAACTTTGGTTTCGATCCTTACAAAGACTTTGATAGTTTTAAGTCAGTCAGAAGTAGAAAGCACAAAAGGAAATAAAAAAGCCCCGTTTCCGAGGCTTTTAAAACTACACCTACCGACCAATCAAAAGCAATATTTTCTATAAGCTGAAACGGGAAGTATCCCGAATTTCATTAATAACCAGAAAACGGGTTTCAGCCTCTTAAAGTTCGTCATTTTGTAATCAGATCTCAATCCGATTGGATAAGTATTGTACAGATCAATTATGTGATCTTTTCTTTCTCCCAGGTCATCCAGGTTAAATTCTGCCGGTGTTGCAAGTATTTCACGTGCGTAGGATTTTGTCATTTTCCCCTCGCGGATGTGTGCGCTTAAATACGTTCTGCGTTTATCTATGCCGAACTTTTTTGGTAACACGTAGTTTCCAATGAATGCAGTGTAAATATTCTCGTTGTGCTTGCCTCCGTAATCCTGCCAGCCGATTGCTTTCAGTTTTGAAATAATCTCATAACGTCCGTGTTCGTCATAATGGAATGGTCGGATTTGACGGATGCCGATTATCGCGCCCCAAATCTGATCCCACACGGTAAGAAGTGGATAGTTTTTCAAATCCTTACCATGCCAGTGTTTATAAACAGAATTCAGATAAGTATAATCGATAACGCTCCAAGCCTTAGGGCTTGATCCCTCCTGACGGAATGAATGACCGTTCAGAATTGTTTTAATGCCGTGATCTTTTGCGGACTTGTACATGAGCTTTGACATTACTACGTCATTTGCGATATCAGCATCAGGTACGCCAGCCATTAACAACGCATCGGTTAAATCATCGTACTCTTTTTTGTCAACAAAATACTCAATGAAATTCACGTTAAGATGATCGCGCAAAACTTTGATGTTGTTGTCAGCTTCAGGTCTGTTTGTTCTGTTGTTGAAGTGAATTACCAGAGGGCGAAGGTTCCATACTTTGACAGCCAAGTAAAGTAAAACTGAACTGTCTTCGCCTCCGGAAATTCCTATAAGGCAATCATACTGTTTGTTAACTCCTTTCTCTTTGATGTCCTGAAGTACACCGGGCCATGCGTTGGGGTCAGCGTTCTTGCGTAGTTCGTCTTGTAATTTACAATATTCACAAATACCATCTTCGTGAATCTTTGCAATGCTGGAATCAAATAAACAAATTTTACACTCGAAAAACATTTTGTTCTTCTCAATTTCTAAATCAACTTTCTCAAGTATTTTCATAGGTTAAATGTTAAGCCATTCGTTTTTATGATCCAGACTGTCCCAAACATCCATCGCTAAATCTCCATTAAGTTTTCCGATGTTCACTTTGTTCTGCTCTATAAGGTACGCAACATCTTCGACAGTTTCAAAAGGTTTGCAATTCGGTAGATTTAAAACGTTTGTTATGACTGGCATACCGCGTAATCCCATTTCAATAACTGACCCGGCACCGCCAGCGAAAGGAGAAAGACACAATCCAATATGACAGTCGTTGTAGTATCCATCACGTGCGTAAATCCATTCTTTCTGCGTGTGTTTTCCGTCACCGATAACAATATCATACCCGCCTAATCGAAGTGCATCAATCATTTCTTTGCCGTGGTAGTTCTCAGATGATCCTGGACAGTAAGCGTAAATTTTTGGCCCGAGTAATTGAGGTGAAACTTTATTCATCGCATGGGATGGAGGTATTAATATAATATCAATACCATGCTTAATAAATCGTTCGTAAATTTTTGGATGCGCTGTAAAGTGTCTTGACATATTCACCGATGCATAGTTAAACTCATAATCAAGTGCATCTTGTCCAGTCCATAAAATTAACTTTTCTCCTTTGTGATTAGCGATCATTACAATATCTTCATACCTGTAGCACCCAATGAATAAAGATGGCTCTGAATTATTGCAGTACTGATCAAGTGAATACATATCATGAAAAGGAAAATCCATAATGGACTTAGACACGTATGCCTGACTGATTCGCATAAAGTTCTTTTTGTAGTTGTAAAGCTTCCGGAAAGTAATTTAAAAATTCAGTGGTATCACTGATCTTGTCAGACGGCAATAAATTATTCCAATGTTGATCGAATTTGTGTTTATTCTCCCACATAGAAGTTGATATACTCACGGCTTTAAGTCTTTCATCCCTAACCATAAAGTCGTGTACACCAACTTGCGCACATTTATCTTTCATGCTGCGATCAAGTGAACTGTTCTTATCATCATGAAATGGTTTCCAATGAATTTTTTCGAGTACATCACGACCAAGTAAGCGACCTATCCCAATGGTTTCATTTGATCTTTCGCCTATATATCCATTCCAATTTACTAACCTTATTTTAGACTGAATGTCCATGAAGTGGCAACCAGGTACACCAGCCATACCATGAAGGTCTACATAGGGTTTGAGTAGCTTTATCCAATCGTTGCACACCCAATCAGAAGACCCAACGTATAGCACTGCATCAGGATTAAACCGCTTCGCGGCAACAAATCCAGCGTTCCACTTTGCCCCGAGAGGTGAATTTTTGAAAGGAACCCATACAGCTCCAGATTGTTCACAAACTTGCTTTTCATGCAAGCCATCACCCACACAAATTACTTTGCAGTCATTTTTTTGGATCAACCTTTTTATAGTGTAAGGTAATAAAGGTACACGACCATGCACAGGAATAACAGCCACAACCTTATAAGGTGTCGGGCAGGTTGCTAAGTCATCATCAGCACTCATCTTGTTTCTTTTTTGATTTTGAAAGTTGCGTTCTGTGCTTTCTTCTCAATTTCCTTCTGTTTTTTTGTTTTCTTTTTATCTTGTTTCATAGTGCTATAAAATCTGTTCCTACTTTAATTTCCTCTGCTTCATTTGTCTTCCACTGACTAATCGCGTTGATAGCTGCGTAAATACCAACTACTTTGCTTCCTGATTTCTCTAATCGGATATCGTTGTTTTTTCTCACCGCCATGCAATTAGAATTCATCCACGCTAAGATAGGGTTTCCAAAGTGTTCGCACTTCCCTGAGGTGATAAGTTCCTCCCATATTAATGTGGGTGTAGTGATCTGCTGCGATCCGTGGGACTGGTTGCCTGACTGATACCCGGCTTTAATCAACAACTGCACTACATCGTTGTTCACCATGTTATTACGGTAAGCAAAGCTGTGCATATAATACTTTCCTATTTCATGCGTGAGTATCTCAAAAATCTTCTGGTTATCGAACACGTTTCCTAAATCCGTGTGGATCAATCCAGCCTTAACCCAATCACTGTACTGATCACTTTCGTTGCTCTTTCGGTAATCATCCGGCATCCAAAAAACAGGCTTAATAACCGTTACACCTTTGATGTTCGGAAACAGGAAAACAAAAGCATTCATGTACTTCGCTCCAACTATTTCTATACCTCCGTAACACTCCTGCCCGAGTAAATCTTCTTCTGTAATACCGTGGGTATTTTTATTCCAAACTTCTGCCTGGATAAATACCTCAGGAGAGTCAACCCACATATTAAAGTTTAGTGTCTTGATCTCGACTTCTTTCGTGCCTCCGTAGGTCAGCGCATCGTTTAATTGCTCACGTAAGAACTCCCGCGAAACCGATACCTCAAGATTTGGCGCACACTGTCTCCATACCTCTTCATTATCTAAAAGCCACTGAATAGTAATAGGCTGATCTTTGCCGTCCTCTCCTTTCGGGGGATCGATCTCGTAAATAATAGGTAGGTAGTTATCTTTTACGATAGCCCCGTCAAGTACCTGGATACCTACTTTTCTAAGCTCCCGGTAACACGGCCCGTCCATGTTAAAACCTGCCGTAGTGATGTAGAACATCAGCCTTTCCCTACGTGCTGCCATTGACGTCTTAATCGTTCCACTGGCCCCATGATCCTGACTTAATCCGAACTCATCCACAACACCTAAAGACGTATTTACACCGTGTTTCCCGCCTGACGTCTTCAGCTTTTTATCCCCAGATTCTTTAGAAAAAGCCTTTATAAACCCGTTCCTTTCCTCGTTAATAACCTCTGTGATGTTCTCTTTATACCGCATCAGCCGGATAGTGTCATCATCCAGCATGGAGGAAACAGATTCCTGTGAATGCTCGATCATGCGCCCGGCCATGTTCACACAGATTTTAGCCTGATCTTCGTTATTTGCCGCGGTGAAAACCTTAGGAGTGTTGACTTTAGGATCTGCTAAAAGGTGATCAAGCATAAGCCCTGCCGCCATGGTGCTTTTACCCTGCTTCTTGCTCACCTGGACAAAGACCTCTGTAAACCTCCGTGTTCCGGTGTCTTTCCGTATCCAGCCGAATATCTGCTCAAAAATAAACCGCTGCCATAACTCAAACTTCAGCGGAACACCGGCCCAAGCGTCTTCCCACTGGCAGAGGTTTTCTTCACAAAATTCCGGCATCCGAACAGCTTCTTTCTCATCAAAGTAGATGTCATCCCGCTTTAAATCGTTCAGAAATCTACGCGCTGCCTGTTTGATCAACCGGCCCGTTTCCAGTTCGTTTTCGGGTGCTAAAACCCATTCAGCATACTTTTTTGCTAAACTCATAATTTCACTCCGAGACGAACCGCATTTATTTTAATAAAAGTGTACATTCTTTGAAAATCAACCTGCTTTCATGAACCTAGCGGCACCCTTCGCCTTCTCTTCTGTCTTCAAGGCTCCTATGATCTTGCTCCGATCCGCAGGATTAAGCCCGAACTTACCCGAGTGCTTCAATATGTTCTGATACTCATTCTTCATAACCGTGTACTCCGGACTGATCTGCGAATACTCCCCGCCCTTCTCCGTAGTAATTGTCATCTTTATCCCTTTGTCCGTACAATATTTGGCACACTCCGCATACAAAGAAAAACTGTTCGCCAACATCGACAATTCAAAGTCGTCAACGCTCTCCATTTTCATTTTCAAACTACAATGCTTCTTCAACTCTTCGAAGATTTGTCTACCGTCTTCACTCAAAAAACCGTTAAATTCCTTCATTTTAGCCATATTTTAAACTAAATCTTTAGTTACCTCCCCCTTACCTTGCTTTGCGCGAACAAAAAAAGTCGAAAG
>Ga0209486_10000132_pt1 | contig 35203 bp, 40 predicted proteins | sample NCCompost_FD_187518 | JGI IMG/M metagenome (GOLD analysis project Ga0209486, IMG submission 187518) | Agricultural soil microbial communities from Utah to study Nitrogen management - NC Compost (SPAdes) (version 2) | ecosystem: Environmental > Terrestrial > Soil > Agricultural land | place...
CGTCGGCATCCGCTGCGCATGACGCCCGAAGAGTTTGGTCCGATCTTGAAAGAACTGCGAGCGCCGCTGGGCGTTTACGCCGTACTCGGCAATCACGATTGGTGGTATGACGGCCGTCACGTGCGTCGCGCGTTGGAGCAGAACGGTATCAAGGTGTTGGACGACGAATGGGTCAAGGTGGAAACACGTGGGACCTCTTTGTATCTCGTTGGTCTCGCGGATCTCTGGACGCGCCCGCAACGCATTCTGACAACTATCGATCAGGTTCCCAGAGATGGACCGATCATCGCGTTAACGCACAACCCGGATATCTTTCCGCGCCTGCCAAACCACGTGCCGTTGCTTTTGGCTGGCCATACCCACGGCGCGCAGGTCCGACTTCCTTTCATCGGGTACGTGGTTGAGCCGTCGCGCATGTCGGGGGAGCGTTACGCGCGTGGACACGTCTACGAAAATGGTCGTCACTTGTTCGTCACCACCGGGATAGGCACGAGCATCGTTCCGGTGCGGTTCGGTGTAACACCCGAAATCGTTTTACTAACCGTGAAGTCGCCATAAACTCCCGAGCGTTCATAGAGTGGAACAACTCCAGCACATCTACTGGATCGGTGGTGGAAGCGCCGCTGGCAAATCGACTATTGCTAAACGCATTGCCGCCGAACATGGTCTACGTGTGTACTCGACAGATGATGTGATGGCGGATCACGCGCGCCGGAGTTCCGCCGAAGAGAGCCCGTTGCTGCACCAGTTCATTGCGATGGACCTTGACGAGCGATGGGTGAATCGAACTCCGCAAGTCATGTTCGAGACGTTCCACTGGTTCCGAGGTGAGGGCTTCAACTTGATCGTCGAAGACCTCCTCGATATGCCACGCGAACAAAGCGTGATCGTTGAGGGCTTCCGACTATTGCCCCACCTCGTCAAGCCTCTTCTCAGCGAAACCAATCATGCAGTCTGGCTTCTGCCGACGCCGGACTTTCGCCAGGCAGTCGTCGAGAGTCGAGGCGGACCGGCGTGGAGCTTTCTTGCCCGAACCAGTGACCACGACAAAGCTTTGCAGAACCTTCTCGAACGCGATCGAATGTTCACAGACGTGCTGCGCGAGGAAACGACGCACCTAAGATTGCCGGTCATCGACGTCGAAAAATCAATGACCGAGAACGATCTAACCAGGCGCGTGACAGACACATTCGGATTGTGATGTTTACTCAGGACGTGGAGTTAACGATGAAACCTGCTTCTGCCCACCGGGATGAACAGGGAACGGTGGGCGCTTCGGAGCGATCTGCGGATTCTTCGAAATCTCCGCGAGTGCTACCTCGATCGCCTTTTCAAGCTGCGGATCGCGTCCGGCGATTACGTCAGCAGGCGTGATCTCGACATCGAAATCCGGCGCTACGCCGATATTCTCGATTCCCCACGTCGTGCCACTTGGATCGTACGCGGCACGATTCGGAAGACGAATCGAACCTCCGTCGATGAACGTCGGGACGCGGCCAATCAACAACGGGCGATCAGTGGACGGCTGGGCCAATATGGTGACGGATATCAGGACTACGAACGTGAATGCACGGAACATGGTGTGCCTCGAGTGGGAGAGCTTTCATGTTTAGTTCGACTTAACATAAGAGCGAAAGACGAAATCCGAATCCCGTTTCGGTTTGTGACATGACTGGCAGTTTGCGAGCTTTCCTCTCCCTTGGATGTCTTTTCCGTTTGGACCTACGACAGCAAATTCCCAATCGCCAAGGTCGGGGTTGAAGCCAGGTTCGCGCTTTCGCATGATCGTGTAAACCAACGGCTTGCTACCTTCGAAACGAGTGCCGATCTTCTCTTTGACGATCATCGATCCTTGTGGAAACGTCTGCACTTCTTTGGCGAACATCGCGTCCCGGCCTGTGTTATTAACGTATACCGTTATGAAAGATGCCGCGTGGGGATTCTCTTTCCTATAAGGTTCGTAAGCTTTTGCGTTCGGCATGCCGCAAAGCAAGTCGACGGCGACACTTATGCGATACGGTTCGGCGTTGACTTTGTTCCACACCTTCGTGTCCTTAAGTTCTGTGGCGTCGAAACTAAAATCGTTATTAGTTGCTCGCGTGGCAATCCCAGCCAACGCGACGGCTACTACAGCAGCGAGGAAAAATAGTATTCTGCGCTTAGGCATATCGATACTCCTTTCGGCCATTTAATTGGGAATCTGCGAGGGAGTCAATGGCTGATGTAGTCATCAATTTTAAATTTCACATACGTGGGAAGGATGTTTATGGACCGCAAATCACTTCAACTGTGGCTCGATAAGTATGTAGAGGCCTGGCGAACTTACGATCCGGCGCAAATCGGTGAGCTTTTTAGCGAGGATGCGCTCTACTTTTACAGTCCCTGGGACGAGGACAATCCGATCCGCGGACGCGAGGCTATTGTCGCAGAGTGGCGCAGAGAGCCCGATGCTTCGGGATCGTGGGAGGCACATTATGCGCCGCTCGTTATCGAAGGCGATGTCGCCGTCGCGCAGGGGCGCACGCGTTATGTTCGACCGGACGGCTCAATCGATCGGCAGTTCAACAACATCTTCGTACTTCACTTCGACGAAGCCGGGCGCTGTGAACGTTTTACTGAATGGTACATGCAGCCGCGTAGCGCCCAATCCGCATCGACCTGACATTTAAAATGTAACGACTGACGCAGAGAAACTATGAGTAAGAAAAGCAAGATTGCCTATTGGATTGCCACCATCTGGCTCGCATTAGGAATGTTATCGACAGGAGCCGTACAGTTGTTTAAAGCGAACGAAGGGCAAGGTGGCGCAGAGATGCTCACCCACTTGGGCTATCCAATTTACTTATTGACGATACTTGGTATTTGGAAACTTTTGGGAATTGTAGCGGTGCTGATTCCTGGATTTCCTTTATTGAAGGAATGGGCCTATGCAGGTTTTTTCTTCGTTATGTCTGGCGCGATATTCTCGCATCTCGCAGTGCGCGATCCGATCACGGCGTTATTACCTTCGTTGTTACTCTTACTGCTGACGCTCGTGTCGTGGTACTTCAGGCCACCGTCCAGAAGAGCCGTTTCAGTTCCGAGCGAAAACCAATTTGCTCGGAGGAGGTGGGATAACAACGCCAGCGCTGGCTGACATTGTCGATTGACTGACTTGAATCAGACTTCCACCGTCTTTCGCGATCTGCCATTTTACTGTTTCTTTTTGTTCGAACGAGTCCCGGCCGATCTTTGATTTGCTCGAGAGTGAAAAGACAAGAGTTTGATCCTTCCATTTAGTAACCGACTTTACGGTTTGGCCATGTTGGGTGTTCGTCTCGCCTCGCCCATCGGTGTAATAAACGGCGACTTCGGTTTCATCTTTTGTTTCAGAAACTTCTCGCCGGGTAACTTTAATTTCAGGATCGCGATGCTCGATGGTCAAACTTATTATTTGATTACTGACTCTTTGCACCCATTCACCGTTGATATCGCTTGAGTTGTTACCACCGTTGCGATCGTAAAGGTGAACAATTCGACGATTGTTGCCTCCGTCAAAAAACGTCATAGTTTCAGTCAGAGTTTTTCCATCAGACGATACTTCGAATGTTAGCGTCTGGTCAGCGACAAGCTTACCTTTCGACTTGGAACCGGAGGTGATAACAAACTTCTCCCCAATGCGCTCGGTCGTTGAGTTGATTTCACCGGAGAGGGGTGACGTTTGTGTTTCTCCTCGTCCGTCCGTGTAAAAGACAAAACGATTGCTGCTCCGTGTACCCAACGATTGCCCCATCACGATAGTTGGATCCCTAAACGTTCGCATCCTCACGATTTCCAGCTTCGGTTCGCGGAAAGAGATCTTGAGGGCGGACACTGGGTCACGATCGGATCTTATAATTCGCGCATTCCAGGTGCCGGTAAAGTCGGGCCTTTGTACAGTGACAGCGGAATTGAATATGAGAGTTAATGATAAGAGGATTGGTATCAGCATTCAGACTCGCACCTGCGACCTGGTGAAGCCAGTCGGATTAGCCATTGTCAACTTGGGACTTACGATCCGGCGAGGGCATCGCAGAGATTATTGATCGTAGAAGAGCGTTAACCACGTCGGATGATTGGAATACCTTCGCGACATCAGGGTCGAGCACAACTCGGAACTTCCGCAAATCAAACTGTGTGAGACATCGTGTGAGACTGGGTAGTGGCAGCATGTCCGGTATTCTCTAACTTGTTGATTTTAGGTATGAGCCGAGCAGGACTCGAACCTGCGACCCACTGGTTAAAAGCCAGTTGCTCTACCAACTGAGCTATCGGCCCATCTACATGCGGAGAGCACGCAAGAGCGTGCTCTTTTCAATTGCGAGGAAAGTTCGCAGGGCATTCTACCGGACACTCGTTCAGTATTCAAACGTACCCATCCGTGTGTTAGGTTTAACGCAAATATGACGAATGCTGAACTCATGAGGTGGCTGATTATCGGCGGCGCTGGTGGTGTGGGGTTGTCGCTGATTGCGTTTCTGCTGTCGCGATTTGCGGGAGAGATTGTCGGTCGCACTGCACTGGCGACCGTGCTTTTCACCGCTGCGGGTGCGTATTTTGGATTTGCGGTTGCAGCTCCGGTGTCGCCGATCTGGTGGTTAATCGAGGTGCTGCAATGCGTCGCCTTCGGGACGTTAGGCTTAATCGGTTGGCGAGGACCGGCGAAGTGGCTGGCACTGGGATGGGCACTGCATCCGGTTTGGGATTTTGGGATGCACTACGCAGGTCCAGGAGAGGATATTGGACCAAGGTTCTACTCGATTGCCTGCCTCAGTTTCGACTGGGTAGTGGCCGCTTATATTTTTATCCGTTATCGCGGAGCCACTGCCCTAACTCCGAATCCTGCACGATGATCGTTTGCGAACGTTCAGGACCTGTCGAGACGAGACCAATCTGCACACCAATCTGTTCTGATAAGAAATCGACATAGCGACGCGCGTTTGTGGGAAGGGTACTCAACTCGGTCATCCCGAGTGTTGAACTTTGCCAACCCGGCAGCGTTGCAAAAATCGGCTCAACGCGCCGCAGATCCTGCGACACCGCCGGCAGCGACTCACACACCCGCCCATTCAACTGGTAACCGGTGCAAACTTTAATCTCGTCGAGCGTGTCGAGCACGTCGAGCTTCGTTAACGCGACGGAAGAGAAACCATTGATCTCGGCGGCGTAGCGCGTGGCAAACGCGTCGAACCAACCACATCGTCGCGGCCGTCCGGTTGAGGCACCATACTCGCGCCCACGTTCACGGATCATCTGGCCCAGCTCAGCTTCGCCTTCGAGCATCTCCGTCGGGAATGGTCCTTCGCCGACGCGAGTCGTGTACGTGCGCACTATACCCAGGACGCCGTTGAGTCGGTGCGGCGCGAGACCGGTGCCAATAATCGCGCCTCCAGCTACCGTAGTCGATGAAGTGACAAACGGATAAGTGCCGTGGTCCACGTCGAGCAACGTCGCCTGCGCGCCTTCGAGCAGGATCGATCGTCCTTCGGTCGCAGCGATATTTAAATAATGCGTGGTATCGGCGATGAATGGCGCAAGACGTTCCGTCAACACTGACATCTCGCGAAAGATCTCGTCTGCGTTCAAAGGCTCGCCTCGGTAGGCCTCGATGATCCGGTTCGCATCTTCGAGGTTTCGTTCGATGCGCGAGCGAAGCACGTCGGGCACGAGGGCGTCGGCGGTGCGAATACCGCGACGTCCGGCTTTGTCTTCGTAAGCTGGGCCAATACCACGCAGCGTGGTGCCGACTTTTTCGTTACCAAGCCGCTCTTCGCTCGTGTGGTCTAGCGCGCGGTGATAGGGAAGAATCAGATGCGCGCGCGAACTGATCTTCACCCGCTCAGGCGAGACTTCGACGCCTTGTTGCGTTAGCCGATCGGCTTCGACGAAGAACGCCTTCGGATCAATCACCATGCCGTTGCCGAGTACGCACGTCTTGCCGCGATGCACAACTCCAGACGGCAGCAGGTGCAGCACGAACGACTGGTCGCCAACCTGCACCGAATGGCCCGCATTGTGTCCGCCTTGATAGCGCACGACGATATCGAAGCGCTCGGCTAGCAGGTCGACAATCTTCCCTTTACCTTCGTCGCCCCATTGGGCGCCGATCACTGCGATTACGTTAGCCACAGATTTCCTTTAATCAGAGTTGGGCCACTTCCCGGTACAACTCGGCATACTTTGTCGCCGCAGCCTCCCAGGAATTGTCTACCAACATTCCATTGCGCTGAATCTTTTGCCAGTCGTCAGGCCGGCCATAAAAGTAAAGGGCTTCGCGTATTTTTTCAAGCAACGCGCCCGCGTCGTAGGCCGCAAACTTGAATCCTGTTCCTGTCCCGGTTGAGGGATTAAATTGTTCGACAGTGTCGTCCAAACCGCCGGTTGCACGCACGAGCGGGACCGTTCCGTAACGCATGCTGTACATCTGATTCAAGCCGCATGGTTCGTACAACGAAGGCATCAGAAAGATATCGGCGCCCGCTTCGATCTGATGCGCCAGCGGCTCACCAGCGTAACCTTTGTAAATACCAACCTCGCGTGGATAACGGTCGTGCCATTGTTGAAGAAAGTCTTCATACTCCTTCGCGCCCGCGCCGAGCGCGATGAAAAACGCGCCAGTCTCAACAATCGCCGGCGCAATGGCGCGAATCAGATCGTAACCTTTTTGCTTAACGAGTCGCGAGATGACGGCGATGATGGGCCGGTCAGGATCTCGGGGCAGATCAAAACGACGCAACAGATCGATCTTGCAATCGCGCTTCCCGGATGGATCGTCCGCTGAATAGTTTGCGGCGATATGCGGATCCGTTTCCGGATTCCAGATCGTGTAATCGACACCGTTAGCGATTCCCGCCAACCGATTCGCGCGCGCCCGCAACAACCAATCGAGTCCATGCCCCTGATCGGGCGTCTGAATCTCGCGCGCATAACGAGGGCTGACGGTGGAAAGCGCGTCGGCGGCGACGATGCCCGCCTTTAATGCCGACGCATTTCTCTCGAGCATAAAATCGTCGAGGTCCGGCCGCTCGCCAAACCCGAGCCACCACAAATCACCGGCATCGAAAAAGCCCTGATAACCGACGTTGTGAAGCGAAAGCAAACTGCGCGATTTTTGAAAAAACGGATCGTAACGACGGCGCGCTCGCAGTTCAGCCATCGCAAACCCCGAAGGCCAATCGTTTCCGTTGATGACGTCAGGTTGCCAGTCGAGATGCTTCAACAGCGCGAGTGCGGCGCGCGAGAAGAAAGCGAAGCGAATGTGATCGTCCTGGTAGCCGTAGATATTTGGACGTGCGAAGAACTCCGGCGCCTCGAGCAGATACGCCGGCGCACCGGCCGCATCGCTTAAGAGAAAGCGAACGATGTGTATTCGCCCGCGCCATTCAACACGGACTTCGTCGACAGATTTCCCATTGAGAAATCCGCGGTCAATTTGATCATAGAGTGGGAGAATGAGGCGGGCGTCGACGTCCAGTTGATTTAGTGCTTTGGGTAATGCACCGGAAACGTCAGCCAGCCCGCCGGTTTTTGCGAAAGGCACGGCTTCCGAAGTTAGGATGACGACACGCATTAGTGGCGAAGTCAAATAAGGCGGGGCGCATTGACTTTGAGCTTTGTACTTAGTGCTTTGTACTTAGTGCTTTGTTCTTAGTTCGCCGGCGTATCAGCCGATTTATTAATGCCCAGTCCGCAGGCGAACTAAGTACAAAGTACCAAGCACAAAGCTCCCAAGTCTTAACTCTGCATGGAGGCCAGGAACTCCGCGTTGGACTTCGTCTTCTCTAATCGCTCGAGCACCACTTCCATCTGCTCGACCGGTGATAGCGGGTTCAACACGCGCCTCATCACCCAGATGCGATTGAGATCTTCCTTACTGATCAGCAGTTCCTCTTTACGTGTGCCGGAACGCTGCAAGTCGATCGCGGGGAACAGTCGTTTATCGCTCAAACGCCGGTCGAGGTGAATCTCGGAGTTACCGGTACCTTTGAACTCTTCGAAGATCACGTCGTCCATGCGCGAACCGGTATCGATAAGCGCGGTGGCGATGATCGTCAGCGATCCACCTTCTTCAATGTTGCGCGCCGCGCCGAAGAAACGCTTAGGACGCTGGAGCGCATTCGAATCGATACCGCCGGAGAGGATCTTGCCGCTCGGCGGAACGACCGCGTTGTGTGCGCGCGCCAGACGCGTAATTGAGTCGAGCAGGATTACGACGTCGCGTTTGTGCTCGACAAGCCGCTTGGCTTTCTCGATCACCATGTCGGCAACCTGCACGTGGCGCGTCGGTGGTTCATCGAACGTTGACGAAATGACTTCGCCGTTGACTGACCGCTGCATGTCGGTAACTTCTTCCGGTCGCTCGTCAATCAGCAAAACGATGAGCGTTGTTTCCGGGTGGTTTTGTGTGACCGAGTTGGCGATAGTTTGCAGCAGCATCGTCTTACCGGTACGTGGCGGCGCGACGATGAGACCGCGTTGACCTTTGCCGAGCGGCGTGACCAGATCGATGACGCGCGCCGACAGGTTGTCTGAAGCGACCTCCATCCTCAACTGCTCTTCGGGATACAGCGGTGTCAGGTTGTCGAAGAATACTTTTTCGCGCGCCTGATCCGGTGATTCGAAGTTGATGGCCTCTACTTTGATCAGCGCGAAGTAACGCTCGCCTTCTTTTGGCGGGCGAATCTGGCCGCTGACCGTGTCGCCGGTGCGCAAGTCAAACTTACGAATCTGCGACGGCGAGACGTAAATGTCGTCCGGACCGGGCAGATAGTTGTACTCAGGCGCCCGCAGGAAGCCGAAACCATCCGGCAACGTTTCCAGCACACCTTCAGAGAAGATGAGACCGCTCTTTTCCGTCTGGGCGGCGAGTACTTTGAAGATGAGCTCCTGCTTACGCATACCCGTAGCGCCGGGCACGTCCATGCTCTTGGCAATTTGCGTGAGCTTGGAGATGGACATCTCCTTAAGATCAGCCAGATTGTGAAAGCCCTCGTTTTTACCGTCGCGGGCTTCTCTGGGTTCTCGTTCGGGAGCTTCGGCAGTTGCGACTGTTGCGCCGCCGTCTTCTTCGTTTGCGTCGTTGTTCGCGCTCGATGCGCGTGAACGTGTTCTTTGTGACATGTCGTTGTTCTCTTAAATTTCTCTAAACAGTCTCAGCGGTTTATCAATTACGAAATGGCGGATATGAATGGTCGGTTCGAAGCGATGGACGTGGGTTGCCACCCTGCGCTCCCACTTCATTCGCGGGGCAATACTCGGATTCTCCTTAAACGGTGTAATGCAATGTAACTCAACTTTGCGTGCGCGGCAAATTCAGTATCGTTTTTGATGCCACCCGCTCAACGCGCGTGGCCCAAAACAAATCAGGTTGACCAAAGGGGGCTGAGAGATTCGGATTGTCCAATCCGCACTATACGTGTTCAGGTAACACGGATTCTTTTGAATAACTATTTCGATTCGATTGCGCTTTTAATCGCCCGCCACAGCTCGTCGCGACCGCGGCCGCTTTTGGCCGAGTAGGCCATTACGCTGTCGTCGTCGAGCACGCGTGCAATGTGCTGCAAATTTCTTATCAACTCGTTGTGCGAAAGCTTATCGGATTTTGTGGCAACAATTAATCGTGGCTTGCCGCTTGTTTCAAGCCACTCGTGAAGCTGCAAATCCTGTTTTGTGGGTTCGTGGCGCGAATCTACGATGTGAATTGATAGCACAAGCTGGCGGCGCTTGGCAAGATAAGTGGTGGCCATCTCGCCCCAACTTGATTTTATATTCTTCGGTACTCTCGCGTATCCAAACCCGGGAAAGTCGACGAACTTGAGTTTGTCGTTTACCGAGAAGAAGTTAAGCGACTGCGTCCGTCCAGGAGTTGATGACGTGCGCGCTAACTTGTGAACTGACAACAACGAGTTAATTAGACTCGATTTACCGACGTTCGACCGACCGAGGAACGCAACCTCCGGCTGCGAATCCTTCGGCCAGTCGTCTTCCTGAAAAGCGCTTTTTATGAACTCCGCCTTCGTGACTTTCATCGGGGAGTAAGCTCCCGCAAAGACGCAGAGGCGCAAAGGTCAACCTTAAGCCCTAATTTCTTTCTTTGCGTCTTTGCGCCTTTGCGGGAGACTGATTCGTTGTCAGTCGCCGGACGCGGCTGCCGCTTGCGCAGCGTTCTTCTGTTTCCAGATTTCAATCAGCTTCGTCATGCGGTCTCTAATCGCCGCCAGCCGCTGCTCGTAGTCAGGCACTTCTTTGACCGTCTTCTCGAGGTGCCCGAGAAAATTCGGGTTCCCCATGGCTTCTCGCAACGCCGGGAGAAACGGCTCCAGCTTGGCGTACACAAACAGGTGCTCGCCGTTGGCGTCATTGAACATTTGTGCGTCGATGGCGCCGTTGTTCACTAGCGAGCAGGCCATGTCCCAATAAGAAATGACCATCCGATACAAGCCGCTCTTTTCGCTGGTCAGAACATCGATGAAATCCTGCGGGGTTTTGGGGTCAAACGTGAAAAACCAGTTGCGCGCGTCGCGCATCGTTTTCTCACGGCGAAGATCGTAAAGCTTGAGAATCAGGTCAGCATCTTTTCCTTTGCCCATTTATTTCTCCTTTGATTAGTTGAAGACAGACCGGTGCTGTTCGTGTGACAGACACGAACAACACAGGAAAATTCAGAGATAATCTAGCTGGTCTGAATACCTTGCGAAGGCTGCTCGGTATTCCACAGCGGCGGAGCTTCGTCGGTCGCGGCGGCTGTGGGAACCGAATCTTCGAGTGCGAACGACAACACCTCATCAATCGTTTCGACGAGATTGACGTTGAGTGCGTCGCGCACCTCTTCGGGCACTTCGACTAAATCCTTTTCGTTGTCCTTCGGCAGGATGATGGTGTCGATGCCGAAACGATGAGCGGCGAGGAGCTTCTCCTTCACTCCGCCGATCGGCAGCACTCGACCACGCAATGTGATCTCGCCTGTCATCGCTACGTTCCTCTTCACTGGAACGTGCGCGAGCGCGGATGCCATCGCCGTGGCCATCGTAATTCCCGCCGACGGACCGTCTTTGGGAATCGCACCTTCGGGAATGTGAATGTGCAGATCGCGTTTGCGAATGAAGTCAAGACTCATCGCTAAACGTTCGGCGCGCGCACGGATACAAGTTAGCGCCGCTTGCGCTGATTCCTGCATCACGTCGCCAAGTTTTCCGGTAAGCGTTACGCCCCCGCGGCCCTTGACGAGCGTCGCTTCGATCTGAAGAACTTCGCCGCCGATCTCGGTCCACGCCAATCCTGTGGCGAGTCCGATCTCGCTACTCGCGGCAATGCCCTGCTGGCGAAACTTGATTGGACCAAGCATCTCGCGCACGCGTGCGGCATCGATCGAGTCTTTCGCGTTCTCGGCCGGTGGTTCGGAAACGAACTTGCGCGCGAGTTTGCGACAGCACGAACCAATTTCGCGTTCGAGGTTGCGAACGCCGGCTTCGCGCGTGTAGTGACGAATCACTTCGAGAATGCCTTCGTCCGTGAAATCGAACTGCTCCGCTTTGAGGCCATTGCCTTCGGCCTGCTTCGTTACGAGATGACGTTTGGCGATCTCGAGTTTCTCGCGTTCCGTGTAACCGGACAGCCGCAGGATCTCGAGACGGTCTTGCAATGCCGGCGGGATCGTGTGCAGCACGTTCGCGGTCGCAATGAAAAATACTTTAGAAAGATCGTACTCGACGTCGAGATAGTGATCCTGGAAAGTGTGGTTCTGTTCAGGGTCGAGCACTTCGAGTAACGCCGCGCTCGGGTCGCCACGGAAATCAGCGCCGAGTTTGTCGACTTCATCCAGCAGCACGACCGGATTGACAGTGCCGGCCTTCTTCATCATCTGGATGATTTGACCGGGCAGGGCGCCGATGTAAGTACGACGATGTCCGCGAATCTCAGCTTCGTCGCGCACGCCGCCCAGCGAAAGCCGGACAAACTTTCGACCAGTTGCTCGCGCGATCGATTTTCCGAGACTCGTCTTGCCCACTCCTGGCGGGCCAACGAAACACAGGATCGATCCCTTCGGGTTCTTCACTAACTGACGAACGGCAAGGTACTCGAGGATACGTTCCTTGATCTTCTCCAGACCAAAATGATCTTCGTTTAGTACCTCTTCCGCTTTTGTAAGGTCTTTGATCTCTTTCGATTTCTGTTTCCACGGCACACTGAGCAGCCAGTCGATGTACGTGCGGGAAACAGTGCCTTCGGCAGACATCGGCGGCATGGCTTCGAGACGATGGAGTTCCTGCATGGCCTTTTCCTTGGCCTCGTCAGTCATGCCGGCTTCTTCGATCTTCTTCTTCAGCTCCTCAAGTTCGGCCTTCTCATCTTTGCGGCCGAGCTCTTTGTGAATCGCTTTGATCTGTTCGTTGAGGTAGTACTCTTTCTGCGCCTTCTCCATCTGACGCTTAACGCGCGTTTGGATGGTGCGATCGAGTTGTCGTTTCTCGATTTCAGTTTCGAGGAGTTCGATCAGGCGTTGAAGACGGGCCTGCGTTGAGAAGATCTCGAGCAGTCCTTGTTTGTCTTCGACTGAGATTCTGAGTTGCGATGCGAGCGCGTCTGCGAGATGCGAAGGTTCCTGGTTGCGCAACGCAGTTTGCAGCGCATCGGTCTGCGTATCAGGCGCGAGACGAAGGTGCTGCTCGACGAGCTGCCCGACCTTCTGGATCAGTGCATCGAGCCGAGTGCCTTCTTCGTTCACGACAGGCGCGCGACGCACGAGTGCCATGAATGCTCCATCGGCATTCTCGACACGCACGGTCGTAGCGCGCTCACGCCCTTCGACGACGACTTTGATCTGACCATTCTCCTGTTTTTGTGACTGGAGAATACGACCCAGAGTTCCTACTCCGTAGATCTGCTCCGGGGTCGGCTCGTCAACAGTGGCGTCGTGTTGGGTGGCTAAGAAAATAGTGCGGTCGGTCGCCAAAGCCTGTTCGAGCGCCCGGACGGATCCGGCGCGGCCGATTTTGAAGGCCACTTTGGTGAACGGGAATATGACGACATCGCGAATCGGCACCATCGGGTACCACGCAACGTCTGCTGGGGGTCTATCTGAGTATTCTTCCATGGTTTGAAACAGCTTTTCTGGGGAGCCTTTTGCAGCAATGACGAGCCGGCGAAGTGGCGTCTCGCCTCACTTGGAAAAGAGGGTTAATTGTAAAACATTTCCTGCTAGGGGCGCTACTTTCAGGTTTCAGGAAACTTTCCCGCAAAGCCGCAAAGACGCAAAGAATTCTTCAATAAGTAGTTAGAGAACAAATAATCTTAAAGCCAATTTTGGTTATTCACTTTGCGTCTTTGCGCCTTTGCGGGAAAAACGTGGTTCGAGAGCTTACGCCGCCGCTCCGTCGATTCCGGTAAGACCCTCGCCGGGGACGGCCCGGCGCCTTTCTACCATCTCGCTCGTAATGACGAACTCTTTGACGCGTTTTTGAGAAGGAAGGGTGTACATGGCGTCAAGCAGCAGTTCTTCCAGGATCATCATCAGGCCGCGCGCGCCGACTTTCCTTTCGACGGCCTGCCGCGCGACAGCCTTGAGCGCGTCTTCTGTGAACTTCAACTTGACGTTATCGAAGTCGAACTTCTTCTGGTACTGCTTGACCAAAGCGTTCTTTGGTTCGGTAAGAATTTTGATGAGTGCGCCCTCGTCGAGCTCGTGCAGCACGCCGCACACGGGCAGGCGTCCGACGAACTCCGGGATCAATCCGAATCGAATCAAGTCTTCAGGCTGAACTGCCGCCAGCGCTTCGGCGTGACGATGACTGCCTGATTTTACCTCGGCATGAAAACCGAGTGACTTGTTGCGCAGCCGACGTTCGATCACTTTCTCGAGTCCGACGAATGCGCCGCCACAGAGAAAAAGAATATTTGTAGTGTCGACAGGGAAAAACTCCTGATGCGGGTGCTTGCGACCGCCCTGCGGGGGAACGTTCGCCACTGTGCCTTCAAGGATCTTCAGTAGCGCTTGCTGCACACCTTCGCCGGACACGTCGCGCGTGATCGAAGGGTTCTCGTCCTTGCGACAAATCTTGTCAACTTCGTCGATATAAATAATGCCTTGCTGTGCGCGTTCGACGTCGCCGTTTGCGGCCTGCAAAAGTTTGAGAATGATGTTCTCTACGTCTTCGCCGACGTAACCCGCTTCAGTCAGCGTGGTCGCATCGACGATCGTGAACGGCACGCTCAACATGCGCGCGAGTGTTTGCGCGAGGAGCGTCTTGCCGGTTCCCGTCGGACCGATCAAAAGGATGTTGGCTTTTTGAATTTCGACGTCGGAGCGACGGCGACCGAGTTCGATGCGTTTGTAGTGCTGGTAAACGGCGACGGCCAGGCGCTTCTTCGTTTCCTCCTGGCCGATCACGTATTCGTCTAAGAAGTTTTTGATTTCTCCGGGCTTGGGCAGCGGCGGTCGAGTGGCTACCGATTCAGCCTGCTGATCGTCCGTAATGATTTCATTGCAGATGTCAATGCACTCGTTGCAGATGTAAACGGTGGGACCGGCAATGAGTTTCTTAACTTCATTCTGAGATTTACCGCAGAATGAGCAGCGCAGAGTATCATCCGTTCGTCTGACCATAAGCTACAGTCTCTTGGGGCTCCTTTGGGGGAATCGCGTGGTCAACCTATTCCCGGTGCGCGATGACCTCGTCTATTAAACCATATTCTTTGGCCTGCATGGCAGACATAATTTTATCGCGCTCAACATCGCGTTCGACAGTGTCGTACGTCTGTCCGGTATGTTTGGCGATGATCTGGGAGGTGAGTTCGCGCATCCGCAGGATCTCTTCTGCCTGGATGCGAATGTCTGTTGCCTGACCTTGTGAACCGCCTGATGGTTGGTGAATGAGGATACGCGAGTTAGGAAGGGCGAACCGCTTGCCTTTAGCTCCCGCCGCTAACAAGAGTGCCCCCATCGATGCACATTGGCCCACACAGATCGTGGTGACGTCGGGACGAATGAATTGCATCGTGTCGTAGATCGCCATTCCCGCGGTGATCGAGCCACCAGGTGAATTGATATAAAGATTAATGTCCTTTTCGGGATCTTCAGCTTCGAGAAATAGAAGTTGGGCTACGATTAGGTTGGCAATCTGATCGTCGATCGGGGTACCCAGGAAGATGATGTTGTCTTTAAGTAGTCGTGAATAGATGTCGAAGGCTCGTTCGCCACGCGAAGTCTGCTCGACGACCATCGGGACTAAAGCCATATTAATTCTGAAACCTCTTTGGTCCTTTGGACGAGTTACTCGTTAGAAGCTGCCGCACTTGCTTCGTTTGACTCGTTCCAATCCGCGTCAGTGATGGTTGCTTTTTCAACTAAAAGATCAAGCGCTTTGCGATTGCGCAATCTTTGCGCGATGCTACGTTCGCCTCCATGCTTTGTCAAGGCAGCCCGCATTTGCTCTATTGGTTGTCGCGCCATCTGTGCCATCAACTCGATCTCGGCTTCCACTTCTTCGTCTGACACAGTGAGATTTTCGGTTTCCGCGATGCGTTCCATCAGCAAAGTTGCACGCACATCTTCTTCCGCTTGCACTTTTAACTCTGCGCGCGCGCCTTCCCAATTCACGTTTTGTTGGCGTGGATCGACGCCGCGCGACATCATGTCGCGAAGGACACTTTCGAAGCGCTGGTTCGTTTGTTTTTCGACCCAACTCTCAGGCACTTCAAATTGGTGCGCCGAAACAAGTGAACGGATCAGATCAGCTCTTAGCTTGTTATCGGATTCGGCATTAGCGCGTGCTTCCAGATCTTCACGGATTCTCTTTTTTAGCGTGTCGACCGAATCAAACTCTTCGCCGACGCTCTTGGCCCATTCGTCGTCAACTTCCGGAAGTTCGCGTCGACGCACTGCGGTAACTTCCATCTCGTACTCGACTTTCTTGCCGGCGAGTTGAGGTGTGCTGAAGTCGGCGGGGTATTCGACGGTGAACGTCTTCTTGTCGTCAGGCTTAACGCCTGTCAAGTTCTCTGTGAATTCTTTTTGCACGTTTGGGCCGCCGAGTACGACTTCGATGTCATCTACTTTAATCTCTTCGGCGTCAGGTTGATCGATCTCTTTGCCGAGCGCATTGATAGTTACGGTGTCGCCTAATTCAGAACCTCGATCTTCGACTGGAACCATCGCCGCTAGTCCTTCGCGAAGGCTTTCGATTGTTTGATTGATGTCGTCGTCGGTGACTGGTCGGGTTTTTCTGGTTGCTGCGAGTCCTTTATAGTCGCCGAGCGTGACTTCGGGTGGCACTTCGATTCCAACTTTTACTGTGATTGATTCTTCGCCGAGGCGCTCGAGTGTTTCTTCGTTTTCGAAATGGACGTCGGGTTCACCGATGGCGTCGAGTGAGTGTTCAATGATGGCGTCGTTGACGGCGTCGGGAACTAACTCGCGCAGGACTTCCGTTCTGATCTCGTTCTTGTAACGCGTGCGAACGACTGATCGCGGCGCATGTCCATCTCTGAAGCCGGGAACCTTCGCCTTCCTGATAAATTCGTCGCTAATCCGGTCGTAGGTGTCGCGCACTCGCGCCGGCTCGATTTCGATTTTGATCTCCTTGCGCGTCGGGGAGACGTCTGTTAGCTCACTTTTCATGTTTGGTTCTTCTTGGTTTTGAACTTTGTGCTTTGAACTTTGTCCTTTGTCTTAGGCGTCGACAAAGCACAAAGTACAAAGAACCAAGTACTTAACGTGGTGCGAAAGGGGGGACTCGAACCCCCACACCTTTCGGTACCAGATCCTAAGTCTGGCGCGTCTGCCAATTCCGCCACTTTCGCTCGGTTCTATACAGATTTGACCTGATGCAAGAGGTCGTCGGGAAGAATATCACGCGGCGTTCGATTCCTCACAACGCGGGCTTTGTTCTCACCGCACGCGATAGTCGATCTTTGGTTTGCCGAGAAAATCCTTGCCGGTGTGTTTGACGATCAGACCCAGTTGTTCGAGTTCGAAGTAGGCGCGTTGGATTTCGCCTTTGTCGACTGAGAGTTTTTGTGCGAGCGCGGCGGGTGAGGGAAGCGATTCGCCCGAGCGGACAGTCTGATTGGTGATCTGCGCTTCGATCTGTTGCTTTACCTGGCCATAGATCGGACCATGGGAACTAGCCTTTAGTTCGATGTTCATAGCGTCAGGGCTTCAAATTGGCGACTCACTAAAGCGTGCGCGTCACTTTCGATAGCGAACGTGGCGCGTCCGGGTCCAGTCCTTTCGCCTCCGCCAGCAGCGCGGCGAAGAGTTGGCCGGGAACTATATAAGGGATCGGCGCGAGAAACTCGTCGATCTCGCGCGGCATAATTATCGAGCGAGTACACAATGACGCTGCATTAAGGTCGCTCGTGATCGCGAGGGTGTCGGCCTTCAACTCACGCAAGCGCTCGATAAGGTTCTTCACGCCCGGTAACATCACACCGGGCGGCGCAAAGAGTATCACTGGAAAGTGGCGCTCGACCATCGCCAGTGGACCATGCAGAAAATCCGCCGACGAGAAGCGCTCTGCAACGACGTAGCACGTCTCCATCAACTTCAAAGCAAGCTCGTACGCATTCGCATACGCCAGTCCACGTCCAACGACGACGCAATTTTCCATAAAGACGTAACGTTGGACCAACTCGAGTATCGCGGGCTTTTGTTCGAGCGCGCGAGCGGCGAAGTCAGGAATCGCTTCATAAGAAAACGCGGGCGCTCCAGACGCTAACCCCGACGCGAGCATATAAAAGAGGACCATCTGGCCCGTAAACGTCTTCGTCGCCGCAACCGAACGTTCGCGACCACCATGCATGAACAATGCCTCGTCCACCAAACGAGTCATCGTCGAGTTCGGCTCGTTGGTGATCCCAACGGTGTAAGCGCCACCCTGTCGTGCGTTCTCCAGCACGCGATTGATGTCTTCACCTTCACCTGACTGCGAGACGCCAACAACTAACGCATGGTCCAACTTTAAACGCGCACCGTAGATCGTATGGACCGACGGCGCGGAAAGTGAAACAGGAATACCGGTTGAGATTTCGAGAAGGTAACGGCCGAAGAGAGCGGCGTTATCAGAACTGCCGCGCGCGACAAGGACGATCAGGTCGATGTCGCGCGACTTTAACGTATTTGCGAGCTTTGTGATCTTGCCGCGTTCGGCGGCGATCGTGCGTTCGAGTGCGCCGGGCTGCTCGGCGATCTCCGCAAGCATCAGTGACATCGGGGTCTAACTTTAACACAACCGGAGCGCTTAAGCTGGTTGTTGTTTGCGTCGTTTCCTCAGTATCACGGCGGATATCAACGTGATTAGCAGACCCACGGGAAAAGGTTCGAGGAACGTGTACGCCGCTCTGACAAGAATATTACCCCTGTAAAGTTCCCACGTGCTGTTCCACTCCTCGCGCGTGCGTGCAATCTGTTCGGCAGAGGCGCCTGACGCGCGTTCTTGCTCAATCAGGTAGTTCGTGTACTTCTCAGGGAAATCATAGAGCCAGTTCTGAAAGACAATCTCCCACGTCACGATGTAAATGAGTGACGAGATCAACGCGATCAGAATGCCGACCTGAAACGCGCGGCCGAAAGAGATGTAACCGTCGCCAACGTTCTCTCGATACGACCTGATGCCAAAAAACACCAGCAGAAACGAGAGCACGATCGCCGTGTAACCGACCATGACGCCACGATCGAAACCAATCTGGTTGATGAACCGCATCGTGCCCATCATCAACACGGACGAGATGGCGCCGGAGATCAAACCAAACGTCAAAACTATCTTCTTCATATATAAAAGGCCTCCTTAGCGGTAGGTGTTGTTCAAACTGCGGCGCCAACCTACGCGTGGAGTGCTCACTTGTCGTCATACTTTCGGATGATTTGAGCGTTTACTAAAGAAATCATACTTCCGAGTGAGGCGATTTACGGGATCAGGCCCATCTCCTTGGCGATCTGCACTGCCTGCGTCCGCCGTTTCGCGCTGAGCTTGTCGAACAGCCGGCTCGAATGAGTCTTAACGGTGTTTTCACTGACAAACAATTTCTCCGCGATTTCGCGATTACTCATTCCCCGAGCAATCAATTCAAGGATCTCGAGCTCGCGTTTCGTGATCCCGAGGTCTTTCAACCGCCCTTCGTTCATTGCAAAAGGCTGGGAGGGCGCCGGCACCTCTTTTATGACCACAACTTCTTTTTTGCGTGTCAGTTTGAGTCCGAGCCAGATACCGACGCCGGCAAACAGCAGCGCGATCAATGCGCCGTAGATCTCGATCGAGTGCTGGACGACGAGGAAGCGAAACTCGATCAGCTTGAGCGCTACGATCAACAGGCCGGCGCAAAGCCCGTAGATGAGTACGTGCACCAGTGAACGGAGACCGGTTTGCCTGTTTGACACGCGGCGCATAATAACGGACCCCGCGTCTCCTAAAAAATTAGTTGACACAACTGCGATCCCGCACCTATACTCCTAAAAACTTAGGAGAGCCCATGGCACGCCCCAAAACGGATAAGAAGACGGACAGCCTGACTCCGCTCGAACTCGAGATCATGCACGTTCTGTGGGAAACCGGACCCGCCAACGTGCAGACCGTCCAGCAAGCACTGAAACGCGAACTGGCTTACACGACGGTGCAGACGATGCTCAATATTCTCGAGCGGAAAGGCAAAGCGAAACGTACGCTCAAGAATCGCGCCTATTTCTATAAGCCGGCAGTTAGCCGCAAGCAGGTGATCGGTAAACACGTCAACGACGTGGTTGAGCGGCTGTTTGGCGGATCGGCGGAAAGTCTGGTGATGAGTTTGCTGGAAACGAAACACCTGACGCCGGAAAAACTCGCACGGCTTCAGCAAATGGTAGAAAAGTCGAACGACGAGGAAGCCGATGAGAATAAGTAGTCAACTGCTTCTTAATTTCGTGCTCAACGCCGCGTGGCAGATTGCTTTGATTGCAGCTCTCGCGAGTCTCGGCGCGTGGTTACTGCGATCTTCATCGGCGCGGTATCGACATTGGCTGTGGGTCGGCGCCTTCTGTCTCGCGTTTCTGATCCCCGCGGCCACATCAATGCGTGGTTATTTCGAAACCGCCGCACCGACAACAATAGAGCCAGTATCTATCGGGGAACCGTTTGCGTCGCGACCACTGGAGGAAAGTACCAGCACAACGAGCGCTCTGCTTCCGTCAGTTATTCAGTTGAACACCGATTTAGTACTGTTACTGCTCGGCGTTTACGGGATCTTTGTGCTGTATCGCAGTTTCAAACTGGTCCAGGCATGGCAGGCCACGCGAAACATCAGACGTAACGCGCACGAACTCGACGCGGACGAGAACATCGTGGCGATCATCAACAAGTGCGAAAGCGATCTGGCAATAGGCTCGCGCCGGATCCGCGTCATGCGCTCCGAGACGCTGCCAGTTCCGGTCACGATGGGGCTCGCACATCCCGTGATCATTCTGCCCGACGCGCTACTGCGCGAAGGCAACACTGAACTCCTCACTTCCGCGATCGGGCATGAGTTCATTCATGTAGCGCGGAATGATTATCTGCTCAACTTCATTTACGAATTACTTTATCTGCCACTCTCGTTTCACCCCGCTGCCGCGTTGCTCAGGCGACGGATCAAACAGACCCGCGAACTGTGTTGCGACGAACTGGTCGCCGCTCGACTCCTGAACGCTGAAGTTTATGCTCGCTCGTTGCTCCGGCTCGCCGGCTCCGCGCCGACTCTGCGTCAACTCTCCGTTACTACAACCGTAGGCATCGCCGATGCTGACATTCTGGAGGCCCGTATCATGTCGTTGTTAACCAAACCCAAAATGACAACACGCTGGAAGAAGACGTTGCTCGTCGTAGTTTCGATTCTGTTGCTGGTGCCGTGTGTTGCAGCTGCCGCCGCGTTCAACATGCGTTTTGATCTGGAACCTGTCGTGGTACAGGACCCGCAACCGTCGCAGGACCCGCAAAAACAGCCGCAGGAAGAACTTCTGAAACGGAAGATCGAAATGGGCTCGCGGGAAAGAACTTCTGCCGACGCTATGAAAGAACGCATCGCCAGAGATCCGCAGTTTGCCGAGGAGCTGGAAAGACGTAGAGAGTTGGAGATAGAAATGAGAGCGGTAAGACAAGCCGCGCTTGTGAGGCTGGCCCGCATCAACATGGACCAGGCGATTCAAATCGCGACCAGTCAGCATCCCGGAAAGGTCATGTCAGCTACTCTCGATGCAAAAGGTTGGGAAGAACCGGGCAAACTCTCGAAGGACGGACAGGTTTTCTATCATGTCCTCATCGCCGATGAGCCAACCGGCGGCGCCACTCACGTATGGGTCGACGCGGTCAACGGCAGTATATTAGGAACGGATAAGCAATTGCCGCGTAAACGCAGTCCGGAGAACCAGTAGCTTATAGTGATCCGTGTCCTCTGCGTTCCTTGGAACGCGGAGGACACACGGATCACGCAGCCTTTGCCTCCCGAACGGGCGCCTTTCCTAACTCCTCCATCAACTCCTGAAATCCCGGAAGATCCAGCGATTGTGGTCCATCGGAAAGCGCGCGCTCCGGACACGGATGCACTTCGATTATCAAACCATCGGCGCCACACGCCGCTGCCGCTTTGGACATCGGCGCGATCAAACTACGTAATCCCGTCCCGTGTGACGGATCGGCAAGCACTGGCAAGTGTGATAGCTCTTTGACCAACGCAACCGCCGCGAGATCAAGCGTATTACGCGTCGCAGTTTCGAACGTCTTGATGCCGCGTTCGCACAAGACGACGTTCGCGTTGCCGCCCGCGAGCAGGTACTCGGCCGCGAGCAACCACTCCTTCACCGTCGCCGAGGGCCCGCGTTTCAACAGTATCGGCTTCTGCACCGGCGCGAGCTTTCTGAGCAGCGAGAAGTTTTGCATGTTGCGTGCGCCGACCTGAAGCATGTCGGCATATTGCGCAACGATGTCGACGTCCGTTTCGCTCATCACTTCGGTCACGATGGGAAGGCCGGTTTCGTTGCGTGCCGCCTGGAGTAAACGCAGCGCTTCGACTCCGAGTCCCTGAAAGTCATAAGGCGACGTGCGCGGCTTGTAAGCGCCGCCGCGTAGCATGTTCGCGCCCGCTGCTTTCACGGCACGCGCCGTTTCCATTAGTTGATCTTCCGATTCGACCGAGCACGGTCCGGCGATCACGACGAGATCTCCGCCGCCGATCTTCGTCCCGCGCACGTCGACAACGGTGCGTGTTTGACGGAGTTGCCGGCTGACGAGTTTGAACGGATGCGCAATCTGAATCACTTCGGCAACACCTGGCGCCGCCCGTAGTGCTTCGATCTCCGAACGGTTGCCGCCGCTGCCGACAGCCCCGATGATGGTGCGTTCTTCGCCTTGAATCACGTGGGCTTGAAAGCCAGACTCCTTGATTCGGTCGATGATGTGGTTGATTTCTGCAGGGGTTGCGGTGCTGAGCATGTTGACGATCATGATTGGTGTTCCTTTACTGATAACAAGACAAAGCGGGTGTGGTTTTTCGGGTGGTCCTGAATGCTCTCAAGAATGATCTCGCCGCCGTAGACTTCCGCGGCGTGGCGGCCGGCTATGGCTGCAATTTTGGGGTCGTTCTGTTTGATCATCTCCGCGACGCTTCCGGCTGTGTCGTCGGCAACGACCGCTTTGATTCGCGGATGTTGTTCGAAGAAACGAGTGCATTGCGCGAGGGCCATCGGGTGTGAATGCACTGTTTCGATCGTATCTAAGGTGACGCCGGGGCAACCGATCAGATGTTGATCGATCTGAAGCTCGAGTTCGTTGAGAATGACGAATGAACTCGCGCGGATGCGGCTGACGGAAGGTTGCACGATTCCAGCGATGCTATTTTCGACAGGCGCGACAAGATAATCTGCGGCGCCGGTTTGCAGACTGTCGAACAGCGCGGCGAAGGTTTGTTGCGGAACCAGTTCGATCTCCTCGCCAAGCAGTTTGATTGCGGCTTCTTCGCTGAACGCGCCGCGCTCTCCCTGAAACGCCACTCTCGGTTTTTGCTTAAGAGTATCCACGGTCGTTAACTCACACTTACTGTCTCAATCCGTTTCGACTCGCGAATGATGCGACGGAATAGTTTGTCGACCGCGCGTTGGTCGAGCGGGCCGCTATTGAGCTCTTGCAAACGCTGAAGAACAAGCCGTTCGCGGTCGGGGTCCACTATCGGCAGGGCTGCCGCGCGCTTTAGTGCGCCCACCTTCAGGGCGAGGCGCGCCCTTATGTTCAGCAAGCGAAGCAATTCGAGGTCTACTTCATCGATCTCTTTGCGCCAGTGTTCGATATCCATGGTTCGTGCTCCAGGCATAAAAAGCCAGCCGCGACTTTTTAGGATCGCGGCTGGCTCGTTTGAAGGTGTTTGTGCTTTTTAGGTCGTCAGCACATCGTTTTCGCACGTCGCCGGTCCGCTCTCCTTAAAAAAGAAGAAGCGGTAGGTAAAGGCGAAGTAGAAAAATGTACGAGTGCTACTCATGACCTCGGCTACTATAGGCAGGTCGTAAAAAGCCTGTCAAGATTTTTGTCGTCTAAGCTGAAATGATTCGCCTTTTTGCGTGCCCGGCACTGGTCGTAGGCTCGGCCACTTTTGCCCCTGTAGTCTACCCGCAACTCAACCAACGAACCGACAATGGACGGCACCGCGGCAGCGATACTCTATTTGCGATACGCGGTTAAGTCGATTACGGCTTTAGCAACAGCTTGCCCGTCGTCTTTCGTCCCTCGAGATCACTATGCGCCTGTGCGGCCTCAGTCAATGCATAGACATGATGAATGCGCAGTTTTAGATCCCCATTGACGATCATCCGGAACACGTCGTTCGCGCGCCATTCGAGCTCTTCACGTGTGGCGGTGTAGTGATTCAGCGTCGGCCGCGTGACGTAAAGCGATCCTTTTTGCGAAAGCTTGATCAGATCGAACGGTGGCACCGCACCACTTGCTCCGCCAAACAATACAAGATAACCACGCGGCCGCAACACGTTCAGATCTTTCTCGAAAGTCGACTTGCCAACGCCGTCGTAAACAACGTGCACGCCTTCGTCCTTAGTCAAACGCCTCGTTTCAGTTTCGAAATCTATTTGCGTGTAAACGATGCATTCGTCAGCGCCGGCCTCGCGCGCGAGTTGCGCTTTCTCTTCAGTACCGGCCGTGGCGATCACGCGTGCTCCGATCTTTTTCGCCATCTGGACCAACAGCAGACCGACGCCTCCGGCTGCCGCATGCACGAGTGCAGTTTCACCTGTTTGCAATTTGTAACTGCTGAATAGCAGGTAGTGCGCGGTCATGCCTTGCAACATCGCGGCGGCGGCCTGTTCGAAATTCAACGCGTCCGGAACTTTCACCAGACGCGCCGCGGGCACTGCCGCGTACTCAGCGTAACTTCCGAGCGAGCTCGTGTAAGCGACCCGATCCCCGGCCTTAAGATTCGTTACTTCACCGCCAACCTCGGTCACAACACCCGCCGCCTCTTGTCCATTAATAAAAGGAACCGGCGCAGGGTAACGTCCTTCGCGAAAGTAAACGTCAATGAAGTTCACACCGGCCGCTTCAATCTTAACGACTGCTTCATTCGCTTTCGGCGCCGGCACCGGCAGATCGACGAGCGTGAGCACCGAGGGCCCGCCCGTTTGCGCAACTTGTATAGCTTTCATGGCTTTCATGACCGGGGCAATCTTAGCACTACGCAGGCGTGAATCAGGATGCGTGTTCAGCAACGCGACATCGTCTGCCGCGCGCTGTCGTCAAGCAACCGAACAGGGCACTGACGCACCGTCATCGTTTGTAGGTTTTGTCGATGACTTTATTGCGGAGAGAATTAGGGAAATAAAGAATCCAGAAAGCACCGTTACCGGAAGAATTCCGCCTATCAGGACGCCTTCGTGAGGCTCCCAGTTCTCATTATTATCGAATATGAAACTGGCGGAGATGAGGGCGACACCAAGAATTGCCCCGGAGAGTGCGCCAAATTTCTGACCACGTCGCATCAGGCCAAGAAAGACTCCCAATACTAAACCTATGACATAGCCGAAAGCGCCGCCCCAAAGCGCGGCCATTAACCCCCAGCCTAGAATCACGCTACTAAAGCTCCCGTCAGTAGCTGTGTAGAAGGCCGTAAAAAAGAGAACAGCCGTGAGCAGCGCGGTGATGGCTGAGCCGCTAAGGAGGCCCACCACAATTCGAACCACCTTTGTCTTAGTTGTCATCAGCATCGAGAACGTCCTCCGCAGCGTCGCGTAGCTCGTCCACGAGTGCTAGTGCGTGTTTGCGTAGCGGCCGCATGAAGGGATTGCTCCCAAGTTGAATCATTCGATCGACCATCTCAACGGTGCGATCGATCAGCCGATAAGTGCGGCGATGTTTTGGGGATCGATCGTGGATCCAGAAAAGAATGATCCCCATGTGGTAGACCCAGAGCAGGTAGGGCAGCTCCGCACGCAGATCTTTCGGGATTCGCGACTTGGTACCTTCCACCACTTTCTCAAAAAGCTGAATACTCGCCTGCCGCACGGGATTCGCCTCATCGGCAAACGGATTCAACGGACTCTGCGGATCCGCAGCCGTTTTGAAGAGCACGCCTGCAAACTGGTGATACGGTTTCAGAGTTTCGATCTTCAACTGCACCACAGTCAGCAGGCGTGACTTCATGTCGTCGTGTTTCTCAAGGGCGGGGAGGGCAAGTGCGACGTGTTGGTCGTGCGTGGTCTGGTAGAACGCCTGAATCAGATGTTCCTTTGAGCGAAAGTAATAGTAGGCATTCCCGAGCGAAGCGCCGGCTTTTTCGGCGATCGCGCGCATCGTCGTCTGCTCGTAACCTCGCTCGAGAAACATGTCGAGCGCAGTGTTGAGAATCAGCGTGCGAGTCTGGTCGCCCTTCGGCGTTTTCACCGCCTTCTTTTTACGCATCGCCGCCATCTTGCTATCCATTAATTCCCGCTACGCGCGAGATCTGATATCGATGTTGAGAGATCATCGAGACCACTCGTTTGGTGCTCGGCAACAACTCGGGCCGCGCCAGCCGATAGGACCAATCGCGATAGCGCGTGAGCGACCAAAGTACCATCAACCACGCCTTTGGACCGAAATAAACGGCGCCGTCGTCCCCTACCAGGGTCAAATCTTTCTTTGAAAGATCGTGATTGAGCTGCGGGAACCGCTTGCGAGCCTCTTCTGAAGCGCAGGGAACGAAGTTGAGTTCCACGTGCTTCGTTTGTTCGGCAAGCCATTCATGTGCGCGCCGGCATAGGCCGCATTCGGGATCATAGAGCACAGTCAGGGCAAGCATGGTCACGCCTCCTGCTGGACTGGAGTAAAAGCGTCGGGGGTCACCGGCGGATGATTGTTCTGACGCCCGTGAGAGCGCCGACGCATGCGGCTGAAGATAAAGAGGTTGAAGAAGTGCATGCCGCCCAGGACCAGCAGTACCATGCCGACCTTGACAGACAGCGCCTCAATACCTTCCTGCGCCGTGGTGACCTCGTAACCGAGTTTCAACGCGAGACTGACGTAACCAAAGTTGATCAGGTAAAAACCGACGACGAGCAGGTGATTGACCGAGTCGGCGAGACTTTCGTTGCCGTGGAAGACGTCTACGAGAAAGACGCGTCCGTTTTTATGGAGCGTGCGCGCGACCCAGATGGTGAGCGCGATGCTGATAGCAAGGTAAACGAGGTAGGTGGTGATTCCGATTGTCATGTTGGGCCTCCTAGAGCGAAATTTGAACACGTTCAACTAACCGCAGCCTACGCCTCTTCCAGGCACCTGTCAAGAAGTTTTTTTGAACGAGTTCAATTTGTGGGGACGGCGATGCTAGACGGACGGACGCGGAGACTCGGGGACGGGGAGACGCGGCGATGCGGAGCGGATCTCCGTGTCCCCTCGCTTCCCTGTCCCCGCGTCTCCGCGTCTCCGCTTCGCCGCGTCCTGGCTTCCTGTATTGTGTGTTTCCATGCGCGGTGTGCTATTGTGCAACGTCCTTAAACGTCCCAGGTTCACTACTCAAGGAGAAACTAATTGGCAGCAGAAGACCTTATTCCGGCGGAGGGCGTTATCATCGATAAACAGCCCAACGCCTTCTTCAAAGTACGTCTTGATAACAGCGAGCACGTAGTATTGGCCGCAATTTCCGGCAAAATGCGAAAGAATCGCATCCGGATTCTGGTGGGCGATCGCGTGAGCGTGGAAATGTCGCCTTACGACTTGTCGCGAGGCCGAATTACTTACCGCTACAAATAGTACTTAGTGCTTAGTTCTTAGTTCTTTGTTCACAGCACAAAGTACAAAGCTCAAAGCTCAAAACTACTTAAACTCGAAAGACTTCAGATAAGCCACGAAGGATTCGTTCCAGTGCGTGACGGTCTTCTCCGGACCGACCAGCTTCAGGTAGTAAGATCCATTTGGCGTCTCGATGACTGCGGCGCGTAGTCCGAAGCCAGGCTTGTTCAAAAATTCGCCGCTTCCGGGCGCCGTTTCGGCGACGTAAGTTCCGAAGCCATCCACGGTCGTGACCTTCAGTCCGCTTGTGGTTGAGGTTTCTGTTACTTTCGGCTTCGTTCCGTCCGCCTGCTTTATCTGGCTGGTCCAGCGCTCGACGTTGGCTGCCGCCGTCCCTCCCTGGTCTTTACCGAAATAATAAAGAATGAGAGAAGCGTCTTCCGTGTCCGATTGCGCACGCGGCAGCTTGTATTGGGCCACGCGCATGCTCGAACTTCGTTCTTCTTCGACCCAGCCGGCGGGAACTTTGTAGCGCAATGTCGCAGGCTTCTGTGGCTCCTGAGGACACACAATAGAAAACGCCACACATACGATCGCAAGCAGTAAAGTGGTCATTTGGTTCACCTCGTGCCGCCATTTAAACGCACAGAGTCAGTGCCTGCAAGGTGTGGCAAAACACCAAGGATTTCCGTGACGATGCGGATATTGGCGTGGTAGTATGCCTTTATTATGCATGCCGATGTCGTTCTTATACGACTTATATTTACGGCAATCTTGGTAGCGGCCGGATATATCCTCAGACCAGTAGCCAACGACCCTTGGATCTCAGCGGGATTGGGTGCTCTGATCGCGATCTCCATCATCCTTTTCGAGATGCGGATTCGTCGCGCGTCCCTGAAAACTCTGATCGGCGCGGCGGTCGGTTCGATTCTCGGAATCATCGGAGCCTATTTGATCGGTTCGCTGATCAGTCGACAGGAATCGATGGCTGTAGCACCCGCGGCTAAGACCTTCATCACCCTGGCCCTGACTTTTTTCATGGCCTATGTCGGGTTGATGGTCGGCGCGGCCAAAGGAGACTATCTTGATCTCTCCGCACTGGGTGGGATTTTCAGCGACAAGGTTGCAAGGCGCGACTTAAAGATCCTCGACACTTCCGTAATCATCGACGGCCGTATTGCCGACGTCGCGGAAACCGGGTTTCTCACCGGGTCGCTAATCATTCCCCAGTTCATCCTTCGCGAACTGCAACAGGTGGCTGACTCGCCCGACTCTTCAAAGCGCCAGCGTGGACGAAGAGGTCTGGATATGCTCAATCGCCTCCAGAACAACAGCTCGCTCGACATTCAAATCGTTGAGACCGACTTCCCGTCAGTGCGCGAAGTCGATCTGAAGTTGATTGAACTTGGCAAACAGCTCGACGCGGTAATCGTGACGAACGATTTCAATTTGAACAAGGTATCCCAGTTGCGCGGCGTCAGCGTGCTCAACATCAACGAGCTGGCAAACGCGCTCAAGCCGGTCGTGCTGCCCGGCGAGGCGATGCGAGTATTCATCCTCAAGGAAGGGAAGGAATACAATCAGGGCGTTGCTTATCTCGACGATGGAACGATGGTGGTCGTCGATAATGCACGCCGGCTAATCGGCAAGAACGCCGACATCGCAGTCACGAGCGTTTTGCAAACAACGGCCGGCAAGATGATCTTTGGTCGTCTCTGGGAAGAAGCGGAAAATGGCGGACACAGCGATATCCACCGCACGAATGGTGGCTCGCGCCGGCAAATGCGTGACTCGCGCAGTGCTCCGGGTCCAGTGCGTATCACCGACAGCGAGCCAATCACCGAGAGCTGACGGGTGAAATGCGAATTTCGAATTTCGAATTTGGAATTCTCGGAAGTAACTAAATTTCGCAATTCGCAATTCGCAATTCGAAATCTTCGAGGGACGGTACGCCGCTTCCAAAGTTTCCTATCTCTTAATGAACACCGCGATCATTGCCGCCGCCGGAACGGGCAGCCGGATGGCGAGCGATCGTCCGAAGCAGTTTCTGCAACTGGCAGGAACTCCGATCATCTTTCATACGCTGGCGCCATTTGAGCAGTGCGAAAGCATTGACGAAGTGATCGTGGTTCTGCCGGCAGAAGAGGCGGCGGCTTTTCTTACTTTGGCTGGGAAGAAAGGCTTACGGAAGTTGTCGCGCGTTGTCCCCGGCGGAACGACGCGGGCAGATTCGGTTAAGCGTGGTTTGATGGCAATTCGACCTGCGACGGCCGGAATCGTTGCGGTTCACGACGGTGTTCGTCCATTTGTGACGGTTGAAGAGATCGAGAGCGTGCTCGCCGCTGCCGAAACTGACGGCGCGGCGATCCTGGTGGCGCCGGTTACGGATACTATCAAGCACGTTAGTGACAACTCGATCGTAAAGACGCTCCATCGTAGCGATTTGCGACGCGCCCTGACGCCACAGTGCTTTCGTTACGAGTTGCTGCGAAAAGCCTACGAACAGGCTGACGTAAATGATCCTTCTTTAACTGACGAGAGCATGCTCGTGGAAAAGATCGGCGCGCGCGTTAGCGTAGTTGAGGGAAGCGATACAAACATTAAGATCACAACTCCCCAGGATCTTTTGATCGCAGAGGCTTTTCTCAGGCGTTAGTCAGTGGTCAGTGGTCAGTGGCAGTCGTACTTTTGGACACTGTTACTATTAACGGCCACGAATACGGCGTACGGACAACAGACCACTGACTACTGACAACTGACAATGATTCGCATTGGTATCGGCACGGATACACATCGCCTTGTTGAGGGACGCGCGCTCATCCTCGGCGGTGTGCACATCGCTTCCGATCGGGGCGCCGACGGCCATTCCGATGCGGACGCGTTGGCCCATGCGATCGCCGACGCCATTCTTGGCGCACTCTGCGAAGGTGACATCGGCGTCCACTTTCCTGATAAAGATCCGCAATGGACCAACGCGGACAGCATGGAACTGCTCTCGCGCGTTATGTGGTTGGCGCGCGAACGCAGTCTGCACGTAGTGAATGTTGATTCGACAATCCTGCTCGAAAGGCCGAAAATTCGCACTTATGTCGATGCGATGCGTACGAATATCGCGTTCGCGCTGGGCATCGACACGGGATGCGTGAGTGTGAAAGCTAAAACGGGTGAAGGACTCGATGCGGTCGGTCAGGGGCTCGCGGTAACGGCTCAGGCCGCTGTTCTGATGGAGAGCAACTAACGAAAGATAGTCAGTTGCCAGTGGTCAGTGGTCAGTTGGTTGTCCTTACAACTGACCACTGGCTAATGACTACTGACCACGGACCACTAAGCTTGAGACCACAGGACGTCATAAGAAAAAAGCGCGACGGTCAGAGCCTCTCTCGAGATGAGATCGAGTTTTTCGTAGCCGGCGTAACCAGCGGTCGCATTGCGGATTACCAGGTCAGTGCGCTGTTGATGGCCATCTATCTCAACGGCATGGACCAGTCAGAGCAGCAGGCACTGACGCAGGCGATGCTCAACTCCGGCAACATCCTCGATTTTTCCGACATTCCAAAACCAAAAGCTGACAAACACTCGACGGGCGGCGTTGGCGACAAGACGTCGATCATCATCGCGCCTTTGGTTGCTGCTTGTGGCGTGGGAGTGCCGATGATTTCGGGTCGCGGGTTGGGCCATACCGGCGGCACTCTCGACAAACTCGAATCGATTCCCGGCTATCGCGTGAGTCTTAGTGCGAACGAGTTCAAGCAGGTATTGGATAAGGTCGGTTACGCGATGGCCGGCCAAACGGCTGAGCTCGCGCCCGCCGACAAGAAGATGTATGCCTTGCGCGATGCTACTGCGACTGTCGAAGCCATTCCGTTGATCGTAGCCTCAATCATTTCCAAAAAAGCCGCCGCTGGTCTCGATGCGATGATAATTGACGTGAAGGTCGGCAACGGTGCGTTCATGCGCGAAGAGTCGCGCGCGACTGAGTTGGCCCATGCGCTCGTCAGCACTGGTAACTCCTGCGGGATCAAGACACGCGCCTTACTAACCGACATGAACCAGCCGCTGGGACGCGCCGTAGGCAACTCGCTCGAGGTAGAAGAGTGCATCAATCTTCTTCGTGGTGACGCGCCGGACGCGGCACGGCCAGTGCTCGACTTGTCGCTTGAACTGTCGGCTCACATGTTGTTGTTGGCGAATGTCGATTCGACGATGGAAGCCGCGCACGAGCGTCTGCGCGAAGTGTTGGAGTCGGGTAAAGCGCTGGAGTGTCTGCGACAGAACATCGAGGCGCAGGGTGGCGATCCGCGTGTGTGCGACGACCCGGCCCGTTTTCTGCCTTTGGTAAGCGAAACCATTACGGTAGAATCCCCGCGCTCTGGCTTCATTAAAAGGGTGGATACCACGGAGATCGGTCACGCTATCGCAGCAATCGGTGGCGGACGTGTGCGCATCGAAGACACGATCGATCCGACCGTCGGTTTCACGTCCGAACTGAAGCTTGGTGACCGGGTGAAGTCCGGCGAAGCAATTGGCATCGTTTACTGCGCTGATACTTCGGCTGGTGAGGAAGCGGCGCGAAGAATTCAAGCGGCGTATCACGTCGGAGACGAGCCGCCCGCGGAACCGCAAAAGTTAGTCAAGGAAGTCATTAACAAATGAAGTACAAACTCCTGGTTTTGGTCACACTGCTTGGTCTAATCGTTATCGCCCTCACCGCCTGTAATGACATGTCGGCGTCGCAGGATTCATCGAAGATACGCGTCGGAATCGTTTTTGATATTGGCGGCAAAGATGATCGTTCGTTCAATGCCGCCGCGTGGCAAGGTGTGCAACGCGCCGCGAAGGATCTGCCGATCATCTTGCGCGACATCGAACCGGGAACTCCGAACGCGATCGAGCCCGCGATGCGTGCCTTTGCGGAGCGTAACTTCGATCTCATCATCGGTGTTGGCTTTGCGCAGGCGCCGATCATGGAGATGGTTGCGAAAGACTATCCGAACATTCAGTTTGCGATCATCGACGGCGACAGCAAGTTGCCAAACGTTGCTTCACTGATGTTCAAGGAACATGAAGGCTCATATCTCGTGGGGATACTCGCCGCGAAAGCGTCACGTACAGGGACAATTGGTTTTCTCGGCGGCATGGACATCGGACTTATTCGTCGTTTCGCGAAAGGCTACGAAGAAGGGGCGCGCTCGGTTAATTCCAACATCCGCGTGATTGAGAATTATGTTGGCGTGACGGATGCGGCGTGGAACAACCCCGGCAAAGGCAAGGAACTTTCGTTGGCCCAGATCGGCAAAGGTGCGGATGTGATCTTTACCGCGGCGGGTAACTCGGGCCTCGGCGCGTTCGATGCGGTCGAACAACAGGGAAAACAGAATGGCCGTGCTACTCACTTCGTCATCGGCGTGGATTCAAATCAGAACGGAGTCAAGCCGGGTTTTGTATTGACCAGCATGGTCAAGCGCGTTGACAACGTCGTCTATGACATTGTTACGGACGTGGTCAACCGCCAATTCAAACCAGGCCCGCACATTTTTGGATTAGACAGAGACGGTGTTGGTTACTCGCTGGATGAATTCAATAAGGATCTCGTTTCACCCGATGCGCTCGAAGCTGCCGAAGCAGCCAAAAAGAAAATTATTGGTGGTGAGATCAAGGTGAGAGACGCGATGTTGGGTGGCTAGTCCGTGGTCCGTGGTCAGTGGTCCGTAGTTAATAGAGTTTCAGGGTCCCTCTGGACCTCACCTTTGGAGGAACAGCAATGGCTAGGAGTAACTTCGAGAGTTTACGAGTGTATCGACTATCTGAAAAACTCGCCGATCATATATGGCAGGTAGTACTCACTTGGAACAACTTTGCCAGGGACACCGTTGGAAAGCAGGTCGTTCGTTCGGCGGACAGTATTGGAGCCAATTTATCTGAAGGCTCTGGACGCGGACGTTACTTGGACAACAAGCGATTTGTTCGAATGGCTCGCGGCTCTCTCAATGAAACTCAACATTGGCTGCGTCGAGCTTACAAACGGAACCTGCTAACTAAATCGCAGATTGACAGACTTAAGCCGATCATTGCTGAGTTGGGTCCAAGCCTAAACGCATATCTAAAGTCGATAGGTCCAGTGACAGGTACTAAAAGCCGGAAGCAGGAGATGATCTGAGCTATGCAACGGACCACTGACAACTGACCACTGACTAAATGTTAGAGCTCCGACAAATAACCAAACGCTTCGGCGATGTGCTGGCTAACGATCAGGTCGATATCGTCGTTAAGCCGGGGACTATTCACGCAATTGTAGGCGAGAACGGCGCGGGGAAGTCGACTGCGATGCGCATCGCTTACGGTTTTTACACTGCCGACAGTGGTCAGATCCTCGTCGATGGTCAGGTCCGCGATATCAAGTCCCCGCACGATGCGATAGCGCTCGGCATCGGCATGGTCCACCAGCACTTTATGCTGGTTGAGGACATGACGGTTGCCGAAAACATCATTCTCGGTGCTGAACCGGGCTCCGTGGTATCGCTCGATCTCAAAAGCGCTGCTGCGCAGATTCGACAACTTTCAGAAGAGTTCAAGCTAGCCGTTAATCCGAACGAGCCCGTCGAGCATCTCTCGGTGGGCCAGCAACAGCGCGTCGAATTATTGAAAGCGCTTTACCGCCACGCGCGCCTTTTGATTCTTGACGAACCTACCGCCGTACTTACGCCGCTCGAAGTGGAAGAGTTTTTTGCGATCCTGCGCCGCATGCGCGAGCAGGGAAAGACAGTGATCATCATCACGCACAAACTCTCGGAAGTGCTCGCGATTTCCGACGAAGTGACCGTGATGCGTGACGGCAAGGTGGTGGGACGGCTACAGACGAAGGATACGAACGCCGCCGAGTTAGCGCGCATGATGGTCGGGCGAGAAGTCTTGTTACGTGTCGAAAAACCCGATCCGAAAGTCGGTGCACCGCAACTCGAAGTGCGCAATCTTTCGGTTGTTGCGAATGACGGAACCAAGCGCGTAGACGGAATGTCGTTCGAGGTTCGCAGCGGCGAGATCGTCGGTGTCGCGGGAGTGGAAGGGAACGGGCAGACAGAACTTATAGAAGCGCTCGCGGGGTTAGTTGATCCGGCACGTATCACAGGAGAAACAACTTTCGCCGGCAAGAACATCAACGGTTTGGGTGCGCGCGTCCGGCGCGAGCTCGGTATCGCGCACATTCCCGAGGATCGCCACCGGCGCGGACTGCTTCTCGATTTCACTCTCGCGGAGAATTCGATTCTCGGCGTGCACTACCGTCCGCCGATCGCCGCTCTCTTCGGCAATGTTTTTCTCGACGACAGCGCAATTCAACGAAGGGCCAACGAAATCATACAGGCGTTCGATGTTCGACCACCGAATGCGACACTTCCGGCGCGTGCGCTTTCCGGCGGCAACCAACAGAAGCTAATCATCGGGCGCGAATATCATGTCAATCCGAAGTTGTTGCTGGTGTCGCAGCCGACGCGCGGAGTGGACATCGGAGCCATCGAGTTTATTCACCGGCAGTTGGTGCGTTTGCGTGATGACGGTTGCGCGATCCTGTTGGTCTCGGCGGAACTCGAAGAGGTGACGAGTCTTTCCGATCGTTTGCTCGTTATCCACGACGGGAAAATCGCCGGCGAAGTTGATCCAAAAGTGGCGACGATGGAAGAGATTGGCTTGTTGATGACCCGAGGACATTAAACTTGTCAGCAGTCAGTGGTCAGTTGTCCGTGCTACGGATCGTTTGTCAACAACTGACTGCCGACAACGCACAACTGGCAACTGGCAACTGACCACTGACCACTGACTATGCCAAAATTCGCGCGTGACCTCATTTTCCCGCTGATCGCTGTCATCGCAGCTTTCATTGTCGGCGGCATTCTCATTCTGCTGGTCGGCGACAATCCCATCGATGCGTATCGCCTGTTGTTGGGCAGCGCGCTCTCGTGGCCCGACGGCATCGGTTACACGTTCTT
>Ga0209486_10000133_pt1 | contig 35031 bp, 30 predicted proteins | sample NCCompost_FD_187518 | JGI IMG/M metagenome (GOLD analysis project Ga0209486, IMG submission 187518) | Agricultural soil microbial communities from Utah to study Nitrogen management - NC Compost (SPAdes) (version 2) | ecosystem: Environmental > Terrestrial > Soil > Agricultural land | place...
ACCTGAACGAGCCGAACGCGCTCGGCGACGTCTCCTGGTTCACGCCGCACAAGTACGTCGGCATCTGGTGGTCGCTGCACCTCGACACCGAGAGCTGGGGCTCCGGGCCCCGCCACGGCGCGACCACGGCGAACGCGCGCCGCTACATCGACTTCGCCGCGGCGAATGGCTTCCGCGGCGTGCTCATCGAAGGCTGGAATCGCGGCTGGGACGGCAACTGGTTCGCGGACGGGAGCGAGTTCAGCTTCACGGAGCCGTACCCGGATTTCGACCTCGAGGCCGTCGCCGCGTATGCCCGCGAGCACGGCGTTCGCATCATCGGTCATCACGAGACCAGCGGTAACGTCGGGCACTACGGGCCGCAGCTCGGCGCCGCGCTCGACCTCTACGCGAGGCTCGGCATCGACACCGTAAAGACCGGCTATGTCGCCGACGCCGGTGGCATCCGTGCCGTCGGCAACGATGGCCGGGAGCGCTACGAATGGCACGACGGACAGTTCATGTCGCGTCATCACCTCGAGGTCGTGACGGAGGCCGCGAAGCGCCGCATCGCCGTCAACCCGCACGAGCCGATCAAGGACACGGGGCTGCGCCGGACCTATCCCAACTGGGTCGCGCGCGAAGGCGCGCGCGGGATGGAGTACAACGCCTGGGGTGATCCGCCGAACCCACCGGAGCACGAGGCCAACCTCGTCTTCACCCGCATGCTCGCGGGACCCATGGACTTCACGCCGGGCGTCCTCTCGCTCACCGGGCGTGGAGGGCGGAAGTTCCAGTCGACGATCGCCAGGCAGCTCGCGCTCTACGTCGTGATCTACAGCCCCATCCAGATGGCCGCGGACCTGCCGGAGAACTACGCGAAATATCCCGGGCCGTTCCAGTTCATCCGCGACGTCCCGACCGACTGGGCACAGACGCGGGTTCTGAACGGCGAGGTCGGCGACTACGTCACGATGGCTCGCAAGGACCGCAACAGCGATGACTGGTACGTCGGCGGCGTGACGGATGAACAGGCGCGTGAGCTGGGCATCCCGCTCGTTTTCCTCGATGCCGGAAAAACCTACACCGCCGAAATCTATCGCGATGGCGACAGGGCCGGCTTCGACAAGGACCCGCAAGCAATCGAGATCGAACGCCGGCCGGCGCGCAGCACCGACACCTGGCCGATCCGGATCGCCTCCGGGGGCGGCTTCGCCATCCGCTTCGTCGCTCCGGCGGATTAGCTCGCCTGATGGTCCCGGGCAGCGGGGTCACGGCGTGGCCGCTGCCGGGGCTCCCACGCCTGTCCTTCGCGCCAGGCCGTGGCCCGCGCCGACCATACGAGGTGCTCCAGAATTTTCTCGATGATTTTCCGCGTTCTTGCGCTCATGGCCGGGGCTCCTCGGAGCTTTTTCATGGGAGCCATGATCCGGGGGCCCGGCGTCGCCGTGGTTTAGATTCGCTGGTATGCTCATAAGCTGCACTTATGCCAGATACTGCGCCACGCCAGAACTGGGAATCGCTGCGGGTCTTCGCCGCCTGCGCGGAACGCGGGAGCTTCACCGCGGCCGCGGAAGAGCTCGGCCTCACGCAGGCGGCAGTCAGCCAGCGCATCGCGCAGCTCGAGGAACGGCTCGGCACGGCGCTGTTCGTGCGCCGCCCCCGGCTCAGGCTCACCAAGACCGGGGCCCGCCTCGCGCCCCGGGTCGCGCTCGGTTTCACGGCCATCGAGCGCGCACTCCAGGAGCTGCGCAATCCGCGGCTGCTCTCGCTCACGACGACGGCGACGTTCGCGACACTCTGGCTGCTGCCGCGCCTGCCGCAGTTTCGCCGCCACGACCCGGGCGTCTCGCTCGCGCTCGACATCGCGGACGAATACCGGCCGCTCGATGACGGCCGCTACGACGTCGCCATCCGCCACTGCCCCGCGCCCGGACCCGAGCTCTGCGCCGTACCGCTGTTTCCGCTCGAGTTGACGCCCTACGTGTCCTGCAACCTCGTACGCAGGAACCAGAAGCTCTCGGTGGAGGCGCTGTCGCGGCTTCCGCTCATTCCGGAGGAGGCCTGGGACGACTGGTTCCGCGCCGTCGACGCCCGCACGCCGGCTCGGGGCCGACGCGGCCAGTTGCTCGTCGGGAACCAGCACCTGATCCTCGAGGCCGTGCTCGCAGGCGAAGGCGCGGGCCTCTTGACGCCGCGCTTCGCCGAGGCCCATGTCGCCAGCGGGCGCCTCATGCGCCCGTTCCGGCAGACGATTACGACGGGATCGTACTACCTCGCCTGGCACGAAGATCGCGCCGACGATCCGCTGATCGCGACGTTCCGCGACTGGATCGTCTCGACCCTAAACGATTAGAAGGAGCCTCACGATGCTGCAGTCGAAGAAGATCGATCGCGCCGGCTTCCTGTCGGTCGCGCTCGCCGCGCTCGCCAGCTGCACGGGCGCGTGGCCGGCGCTGGCGGATTCGCCGCCGCAATACCTTTTCCTCTGGACCGCGTCCGCCGACAAGGCACAACCGGATTTCCTCGCGGTGCTCGACGTCACGGAGGCCGAAGGCCGCTATGGACGGCTGGTGACGACGCTGCCGGTGCCGGGCCGCGGCAATGGGCCGCACCACACCGAACACGAGATGCCGGCCGACGGGCAGCTTTTTGCTAACGGTTTCGCGAGCGGCCAGAGCTTCGTCTTCGACCTGAAGGACCCGGCGCAGCCGCGCATCGTCCGCCAGTTCGAGGATCTTGAGGGCTTCTCGCACCCGCATTCGTTCCTGCGCCTGCCGAACGGCAACGTGCTCGCGACCTTCCAGATGAAGCACGACCACGGATCCGGCGCGGCCCGGACCGGCGGGCTCGTGGAGCTGACGCCGGCGGGACAGCCCGTGCGCTCGAGCTCGGCCGACGGTGCGGGCGTCAGTCCCGGATCGCGCGTCTACAGCGGCCAGGTCGTGCCGTCGCTCGACCGCATCGTGACCACGACGACCGACATGCACCAGGACGATCCGGCGTCGCGCAACGTGCAGACCTGGCGACTGTCGGACCTCACACTGCAGCACACGTTTCCATTGCCCGACGGACCCGCGGGAGGCGAAGGCTCACTCACCGCTGAGCCGCGGCTGCTGCCGGACGGCAAGACCGTCCTGCTCTCGACTTTCAACTGCGGCCTGTACCTGATGGAAGGACTCGACGGTGATGCGCCCTCCGGGCGGCTCGTCGCGTCATTCCCGCGCAAGCCCGGTGAGTTTTGCGCGATCCCGGTGATCTCCGGTCATTACTACCTGGTGACCGTCCCGGCCTGGAATGCGGTGGTGAGCCTCGACATCAGCGACCCCGCGGCGCCGCGCGAGGTCAGCCGGCTCACGCTGGGACCCGAGGACGTTCCGCACTGGATCGCCATCTCCCCGGACGGGCGCCGCGTCGTCGTGACCGGTTACGAAGCGCTGCAGCACCGCGCGGTGATCGCGCGTTTCGATCCCGCGAGCGGCCAGTTGACGCTCGACGAGCGCTTCCGCGAAGAGGGGGCGAGCCAGCCCGGATTCCGCATGGACGACAAGACCTGGCCGCACGGCGGCGACGCCAAGGGCATCCCGCATGGCGCGGTGTTCAGCTTGCCGTGAGTCGAAGGGGACGCGCCCCTTCACATTCGCAAAGGGGCGCGTCCCCTTTGAGAGCTACCAGCCGTGGCCAGCCCCGGCAAGGAGCGCGGCATAGAGCGCGATGCCGCGCCGGAACTCCTTCATGCGCAAGTTCTCGTTCGGCGCGTGCTGGTTGTTGTCGGCGTTGACGATCGGCGCGATGACGAAAGGCGTATCCAGGACTTCCCCGATGGACGCGATCGGCAGGCTCCCGCCCATCAGCGGCGCGATGCGCACCTCACCGCCCGTTGCCGCGCGCATCACTTCGATTACACGCGCAACACCCGGGCTCGCGGGATCCGACATCGCCGCCGGGTAGCCGTCGTCGCCCCAGTCGAAGCGAGCAAGCTGCGCGTGCTTCACGCGCTCTTCGGCCGATGGCGGTGCACCAACCAGCACGTAGCCCTGCTTCTTCACGTGCGCCTCGATCGCCGTGCGCGACGCCGCGACCGTCATGCCCGGCACCAGCCGCAGGTCGAAACCCGCGGTCGCTTCCGCATCGATCGCGTTCCGCTGTCCGCCTGCGCCGCCGTAGAGCAATTGGGTCAGGTTGAGCGACGGCCGGAGCACGGACTCCCCGTAGTCGAGGCCGCTCTCGGTCGCGCCTACTCCTGCGGACGCCAGCATGCCCGGCGTGTCGAAAGCCGTGCGCGCGAGCTCGAGCGTCTTCTCCGAAGGCGCCGGCGCCTCCAATCCGGTGATCGTGATGCCGCCGTCCGCGGCCCGCATCGAGGCGATGAGCGCGGCCAGGCGCGTCCCGGGATTCGGCGCGACGTTGCCGTAGTGGCCGGAGTGCAGGCTCGTCGCCGGCCCGTACACGGTCAGGCGGAATCCCGTCACGCCCCGCACCCCCAGCGACAGGCGCGGCAGGCCCCGCGGATCGATCGGGCCGTCGCCGAAGATCCACAGGTCGGAACCGAGCAATCCGCGGTGCGCCGCGAGCGTGCGCGCGAGGTTCGGCGAACCCGCCTCTTCCTCGCCCTCGAGGAAGAACTTGAGGTTCGCGGAGAGCGGGATCCTTCCGGCGTCGAGCGCATCGAGGGCCGCGAGCATGGCGACGATCGGGCCCTTGTCGTCGCTCGAGGAGCGCGCGTAGATGCGGGCCTCGTCGGGCAGCGGGAACTTCGCCTCGCTCCAGGGAATCACCGGCGCCCCGTCTTCGGCGCGGCCTGCGCGAAGCACGGGCTCGAAGGGCGGCGACATCCACGCGCTTTCCGGGGCGACCGGCTGCCCGTCGAAATGCGCATAAAAAAGGAGCGTGCGCTTCGCGCCCGGCACGCGCCGCTCGCCGTAGACGGCCACGGGCGCGCCGGGCGTCTCGAGGAGGCGCGCGGCGACGCCGCGTTTCCCGAGCATCCGCACCAGGAGATCCGCGTTCGCGCGGATGTCGGTGGCGCTCGTCGCGACGTTCGGCAGCGCGAGGAGCTCGCGCAGCTCGCCGACGATTGCGGCCTCCTGTGCCGCGACGTGCCGGCCGGCGGCCGCCATGGCCGTGGCCTCGTCGGCCGCGGCAGGCATGGATGCCAGCGGCAGCGCCGCCAGCACGCCCGCAGCAATGAGATGCATCGTCATGCCCGGATGATCGGGCGCATCGCGTGGCGCCGCAACCGGAGTACGATGGCGGGCCGGCGCATCAACGACGCCCGAAGGAGGCCGTGATGGCAAGTTGCAGGTTCCCGCTTCTCGGAATGGCAGGCCTCCTGGTCTCGGTGTCCGCGAGCGCGGCCGACCCGGCCCCGCCCGCCACGGCCCCATCAACGGCGGCATCGGTCGGCCTTTTCGTCTATGCGGCGAAAGGACAGGACGCCGCCCAGCAGTCGAAGGACGAAACCGAGTGCTACGGCTGGTCGAAAACGCAGTCCGGCATCGACCCGGCTGCGCCCGCACCCGCACCGGCTCCGGCCGCGGCCGCCGAAGCCGAAAAGAAGGGCGGCGGCGAGCGCATAAAGGGCGCGGCGCGCGGCGCCGCGGCCGGCGCCGTGATCGGCGAGGTCGCGAACAACGATGCCAGCGAGGGCGCGGCGATCGGTGCCACGGCAGGCGTGGTCGCAGGCGGACGCCAGGCGCGCAAGAACCGGCAAGCCCAGGAAGAGAAGGCTGCGGAGGCGTCGGCCGCGAACGCGGACGCCGCGAAGGCCGCCGGGCAGCAGCAGCTCGACACCTTCAAGCGCGGCATGGGCGCCTGCCTCGAGGGCCGCGGCTACACGGTCAAGTAGCGCGCAGTCAACCCGGCCTCAGGGCGTGTACCAGATCGGCGAGGTGTAGGCCCGCTCCTGGGTCGTCATCGGGACCTTGGCGTCCGCCTTCACGCCGAAGAACTTCGCGTCATAGGCGGTCCAGCGCGGCGTCGGAATCTCGATGACGCGCACGTAATACGCCGCCCGGAGCTTGGGATCGAAGTCCGGGTCCTTCCACACCGTGATCAGCTCGGGGGCGCCGATCGTGTTGGTCCAGGTCGCGTTCGCAACGTCCACGGTGTTGCCGACCGCCGGCAGCTTGCCGTTCGCGCCCGGCTTGCGGTTGCCGGACCAGGCGACGTCGTGCACCTTCTCCTGGCGCGCGCCTTTCGCATCGACCCAACCTTTCACGATCTGGACGCGGTCGAGGTTGCCGGACAGGGGATCCTTCATCGCGCCGACGAGGAAGGTCGGCGACTTGCCGGAAGGCGCGGCCCGAAGGTCCCCGCCCATCGGCACGCCCTTGGCATAACCGATGTCGGCCGGCAGGCGGTTCGCGGCATCCGCGGCGACGAAGTCCCAGCCGCCGAAGAAGCGCACGACCATGCGCGGGCCAGTCGTCGCGTAGGTCTCCTTGCGCTCCATCGCGTCGAAGATCGCCTCGCGCGTGTTCTCCGTCGCCCACACCCCCGCATAGCCGGAAGCCGCCTGCGACCAGCCGAGGATGCAGTTGTCGCCGAAGCAGCCGACGGGGTGCTCCATGCGCTTTGCATTCGGTTCGGTGCCGGCGTGCTTGCCGAAGAAATTGTCCTCATCGGCCGTCGAAAGGCCCGTGTGGGTGTCGGTCGAGCCGATCATCCCGAACTTGTAGGGATTGGTGCCGAGCTTCGCCTCGAGCTGCATCCCGACCTGCAGCGCGGTACGCGCGTACTCGAACTGCAGCATCGAGTCTTCTTTCGGGACGCTCATGTTCAGGTTGAACTTGTCCCAGAGCTCGTGGCCGGCCATCTCGTCGTTCGGCGAGAGGAACGGGTGCGCTTCGCCGTCGCCCTTCATCTGGGTGACCTCGTAGACGGGCTCCCAGCGCGCGCGCGTCTCGGCGTATTCCTTGGTGATCGGCTGGCCGGTGAAGGAGTCCACTTCCGGGAACATGATCCCGTTCGACAGGTTGCCGTTGTGCGCGATCGCGAGGACCTCGCCGCCGGTCTTGTCCTCGTAGGCCTGCAGGTAAGTCCAGAGGTCCTTCGGGTCGTCGCTGCCGACCGGGCGAATCGTCGTGTAAGGCTCGATCCGTCCGGCCTTGTCCGCGTCGTCGCGGAACATCACGACCCGGTGCAGGTTGTTGCCGCCGGTGTTCGAGGTCCATTCGAAGCCGATGAAGGCCGTGAACTGGCCGGGCCGGTTGTAGGCTTCCGCCGCCTTGAGGACGACATCCCAGGCGTCGCGATACGTCTGCGTGCCAGGCAGCGAAGCCAGCGCCGGCGGGAAGCTGCCCTTCGAGAAGGAGTCGATCACTTCCATCGCGACCTTGACGGCGGCGTCCCCGCCCTTCTGGACGTCGTCATACCAGCGCTTGCCGGTCGGATCCGCCAGGTAGCCGGGATCTCCCGCGAACAGCTTGGGGAAAAAGCCCATGTTGTCGGAGTGGTCGGCGAGCACGATGAAGTCGAGCGGGCGGGCGAGCTTCACGCGCATGCCGTTCGAGGCCGTGATTTCCTCGCCGCTCGCGAAGCGGAAGGCGTCGGCGGGCGTGGTGCGCGCGCCGAAGGCGCCGGCATCCATCGACGCGCCGGTGTGCACATGGGTGTCGCCGAAGAACGGGCGCGTCGGGAAGTTGCGCCCCGCGTGCGGCGAGTAGCTCTTCTTGGGGAAGGCGCCCGACAGCGAGTCCGCCGGCGGGTGGGCTTCCTGCGCGAGGGCGGCAAGGCCCAGAACCGATGCGACCAAACCCGCGACGGCTTGCGCCGCCATCCTGGAACCGTTCATGCCCCGACCCCCCAGAATTACAGGCGTCAGACGAGACGCCGCGCGCAATCATACGCCGGACCCTCGGGGAGGTACCAAATCCTGGGACCGGGGTGGCAAAGGCGCCGGCCGTTACCGTCTTGTTACCGGCCCGCGACTGACCCCGGAACCGGCCGCACAATAGCCTTTCCCGCATTCGCCCCGCCGGGCCAGCAGGTTCTGTCCAATGTCCATCGCACTCGACCAGGTGACCAAGCGGTATCAATCGCTGCCGGTCGTCAACGACGTCTCGATCGAGATCGAGCAAGGCGAGTTCCTCGTGCTGCTCGGGCCATCGGGCAGCGGCAAGAGCACGCTCCTGCGCGCGATCGCGGGCCTGGTCGAGATCGATCACGGCCGGGTGTCATTGCACGGGCGCGACGTCACTGGTGTCGTGGCTCGCGACCGCGGCGTCGGCTTCGTGTTCCAGCACTACGCCCTGTTCCGCCACATGAGCGTCGCGGACAACGTCGAGTTCGCGCTGCGCGTCCGGCGCATGAAGCGGGCGGACCGCCTGTCGCGGCGCCAGGAGCTGCTGAAGCTGGTCGCGCTCGAGGGCATGGACGAGCGCCTGCCGGCCCAGCTTTCCGGCGGCCAGCAGCAGCGCGTCGCGGTGGCGCGAGCGCTCGCCCACCGGCCGGAAGTTCTGCTGCTCGACGAGCCGTTCGGCGCGCTCGACGCCAAGATCCGCGAGGAACTGCGCCGCACGATCCGCCGGATCCAGCAGGAGCTCGGCGTCACCACCATCCTCGTCACGCACGACCAGGACGAGGCTTTCGCGATGGCCGACCGCATCGGCGTGATGCACCAGGGGCGCCTGCTCGAGGTCGGCAGCCCCGACGAGCTTTACGCCCGGCCGCGCACCCGGTTCGTCGCGACCTTCCTCGGCGCCGCGAACCTGCTGCTCGGATATCGCCGCGGCCACCGTCTCGGCTTCGACCGGCCAGGCGCCGAGAACGTGACGCCGCGCGAGATCGTCGCGGTGATCCGGCCCGAGGAGATCGAGCTCACGACCGGCAAGGCGGCGGGCGGACTCACGCCCGTCGGGAGCGGCGTGGTGCAGGAACTCCAGTTCGCCGGCGCCACCGAGCGCCTGCGCGTGCGCATGCCGATGGAGGGGCCGGTGCCCGCGACGCCCGACCGCGAGGGCGCCGACGGCAGCGGCTGGCTGCTCGACGCCACGCGCACCTTCCCGGAGCAGCGCGCGAACCCGCTGGCCATTGGCCAGAAAGTCACGGTCAGCGCGCGACGCATCCACAGCCTGCCGACGCCGATCTCGAGCTTCACCGTCGTGGCGCGGGAGCAGGCGGCGGCGGAACAGCTGCGCGGCACGCCGCTGCTCGCGACGCTCGCCGCGCGCATGCAGACCCGCATCACCATGCGCACGAATCGCACTGCGAGCGCGCCGCCGGGCATGCCGGTGCTCGCCGCCGGGCCCGGCGCGAGCGCAACCGCGCAATGGAACCTCGCGCACGGCGCGTCGCAGGTTCTCGTGCTGCCGGCCGGCGCCGTGCTGCCGGCGCGCATCGTCGTGCTGCCGGGGGCGGAAGCCGGCGTCGGCGCCCTCGGCGTCGCGGCGAGCCTACTGCGTCACATCCCGGCCGAATCCGTGCTGCTCGCCGTGCACGAAGCGGCGACGCCCGAGCGTGAGCGCGCGTCGCGCCTCCGGCTCCTGCTCGACGCCCGTTCGCGCGCGCTGTCCGAGCACGGCCTCGACCTGCGCACCGAATTGCGCTTCGGGGACGTGGACGCGGAGATCGAGCGCGAGCTCGCGGCGGATCCGACCTCGATGCTCGTGCTCGGGCTCGATTCCCTGGAGGCCTCCGAAACGGCGCGGCTCGCGACGCTCCTCGAAGGCCCGAAGTTGCGGCCCGTCCTGATCGTGCGCGCGCCGGACGGGGCGGCCTGAGCATGGCCGGGGGACGCATCGTCGTGCCGAGCCCGCTGCCCGGCTTCGGGCTCACGTTCGGCTTCACCACGTTCTTCCTGAGCGCGATCATCCTGCTGCCGCTCGGGGCCATGGTGATCCGTGCGCTCGGCATCCCGCCGTCCGAACTGCTCGCGATGCTGCTCGACGAGCGTGCAGTCGCCTCGTACCGGCTGTCCTTTGGCGCGGCCGCGCTCGCCGCGGCGATCAACGCGGTGTTCGGCTTCATCGTCGCCTGGTCGCTGGTCCGCTACGACTTCCCGGGCCGGCGCCTGCTCGACACCATGATCGACCTGCCCTTCGCGCTGCCCACCGCGGTTTCCGGCATCGCCCTTGCGACCGTGTTCTCCCCGACCGGCTGGCTCGGCCTGAAGCTGGCGCAGGCCGGCATTCAGGTGGCCTACACCTGGCTTGGCGTCGTGGTCGCCCTCGTTCTCATCGGCCTGCCGTTCGTGGTGCGATCCGTGCAGCCGGCGCTGATCGAGGTGCGCAAGGACCTCGAGGATGCCGCGGAGTCGCTCGGCGCCGGTGGGTTCAACGTGTTCCGGCGCATCATCCTGCCGACCATCCTGCCGGCGCTTGCGACCGGCTTCACGCTCGCCTTCGCGCGCGGCATCGGCGAATACGGCTCGGTGGTGTTCATCTCGGGGAACCTGCCGCTCAAGACCGAGATCACGCCGCTGCTGATCGTGATCAAGCTCGAGCAGTACGACTATGCCGGCGCCGCGGCGCTCGGCTTCTTCATGCTGGTGATGTCCTTCGTGATGCTGCTTGCGATAAACCTGGTCCAGCAGTGGGGCCAGCGCCGGATGGGCATCGGGGTCGCGCGCTGATGGCCGCCGGCGCAAATGTAGCGACGGAAGTCCGGCCCATGACGCGCGCCGAGCGCGCCACGCGAGCCGCGCTCATCGCGGTCTCCGTCGGATTCCTCGGGCTGCTCCTGCTCGCGCCGCTCGGCGCCGTGCTGGTGCAGGCGCTTGCGAAAGGACTCGGCGAATGGCTCGCGAGCCTCAGGGACCCGGACACGATCTCGTCGATCAAGCTGACGCTGCTGACGGCCGCCATCGTCGTGCCCGTCAATACCGTCTTCGGCATCTGCGCGGCCTGGGCGATCGCGCGCTTCGAGTTCCGCGGCAAGAGCCTGCTCGTGACGCTGATCGACCTGCCGTTCGCGGTGTCGCCGGTCATCGCGGGCCTCGTGCTGGTGTTCCTGTTCGGCACGCAGGGCTGGTTCGGCGAATGGCTCCTCGAGCGCAACGTGCAGGTCATCTTCGCGGTGCCCGGCATCGTGCTCGCGACGATCTTCATCTCCTTTCCCTACGTCGCTCGCGAGCTGATCCCGCTCATGCAGCAGCAGGGCAGCGACGAGGAGGTCGCGGCGCTGTCGCTGGGCGCGCGGCCCTGGACGACGTTCGTCCGCATCACGCTGCCGAAGATCCGCTGGGGCCTGCTGTACGGCGTGATCCTCTGCAACGCGCGGGTCATGGGCGAGTTCGGCGCCGTCTCGGTGGTCTCGGGCCACATCCGCGGCGTCACCAACACGATGCCGCTGCAGGTCGAGATCCTCTACAACGAGTACAACTTCGTCGCCGCCTTCGCGGTGGCGTCGCTCCTCGCAATGCTCGCGATCCTCACCCTGGTGGCCAAGACTCTGGTTGAATGGCGCTCCGGGACGGGAGGGCATTGAGTTTGCACCCGCTGTTGCGGAAGCTGAAAGCCGCCTCGCTGCGGCTCGCGAGGCAGGCGAAAGCGGCGCTCATGCGCCTCATGGCGCGGCCGCGCTCGCTCGAGCGCCTGCTGCTCTTCACGATCTCGGGCCTCGTGCTCTTCGCGATCGTGGCGATCGCGCTCACTTCGCTCGGGCTGCTGCGCGGCCAGGCCGCGGAGCAGGCCCTTTCGCAGGTGAGCGCCGCCGCGCACCAGGCCCGCTACGAGATCCGCCGCGTCGGCGAGGAAACCGTCACGGCGGCCCGCCTGCTGGCCGGCCGGCCGACCCTCTCGCGCCTCCTGCGCGACGCCAATGCCGTGCAGTTGCAGCTCTTCCTGCGCCGGTTCTGCGGCACGGCCGGGCTCGATGCCTGCGCCATATTCAACGGCACGCAATTGGTCGTCTCCGCAGGCGAAGCCACGGACTGGCCAGAGGCGCTCGAGGCCGCCGCGGAACAAGGCGAGTCGTTCATGATCGCGAGCGGCCAGCGCGGGCCGCTCGGCGCGGTGGTGGCCATCCCCGGACTACCCGGTGGCCAGGTCGTGGCGATCCGCCGGCTCGACGATCGCCTCGCCGACGAGCTTTCCCGCCAGGTGGGTGTCGAGATCCGCCTCCTGCCCATGACCGCGTGGCTCGATTCCATCGATCCCGCCTACCGCGACGTGCACTCGGAAGCGCTCGCGACCGGCACGATCGCGGTCACGGAAATCCCGCCGCGGCGCGAGTTCGCGGCCAGCCTGCCGGTCTTTGCGTCGACCGGTGAGGCGATCCTCCTGATCCAGGCGCGGCTGCCCGCCACCGCCGGTGCGGTCTCGAGCTTCGTGCGGCGCCTCGCGCTCGTCGCGATCCTGCTCGCAGGCATAGCGCTCTTCGCCTCGCTCCTGCTGGCGCGGCGCATCGGCGCGCCGATCCAGGCGCTTGCGAATTCCGCGGAACGCCTCGGCCAGGGCGATTTCTCCTCCTCCATCCCGGCCCAGGGTACGCAGGAGGTCGAAGCGCTCGCGCGCACGATGGACGACATGCGCGGAAACCTGCTCGACCTCACCACGACGCTGCGGCAGAGCGAGGCCCAGGCCCAGGCAGTGCTCCAGGGCGTGGTCGAGGGTGTGTACGCCGTCGACGCGGACCGCCGCATCCGCTACCTCAACCCGCAGGCGGCGAAGATGCTCGGCGCCCCGCCTGAGGCCCTGATCGGGCAGTTCTGCGGCGACGTGCTGAAACCGCGCGAGATCGACGGCCGGCGGCCCTGCGATTTCGCCTGCCCGATCTACAGCGCGCGCGACGACGGCAAGGCGCAATCCACCGAATACCTGGCTGCGGGCGGCGTGCCGCGCACGGTCGTCATCACGAGCGCGGGCCCCGTTGCCGGCCTGCAGGTGCAGGTGATGCGCGATGAGACCGAGCTCGAGGCCGTGCGCCGCGCGCGCGACTCGGTGCTCGCGAACATCTCCCACGAGTTCCGCACGCCGCTCTCCGCGCAGCTCGCCTCGGTCGAGCTCATGCTCGACGGCCTCGACGGCATGCCGCGCGAGCGGCTCGGCGAGCTCCTGCAATCCCTGCAGCGCGGAACGCTGCGGTTGACGCGCCTGATCGACAACCTGCTGGAGAGCGTCCGCATCGAGTCGGGCCAGCTCGGCATCCGCCGCCAGAGCGTCTCGCTCGCACAGGTGGTCGAGGACGCCGAGGACCTGATGGGCGGGCTCCTCACGCAGCGCCGCCAGGTGCTGCGCATCGCGATCCCGGGCGACCTGCCGCAGGTCACGGGCGATGCGCCGCGCCTGACGCAGGTCGTCACCAACCTGCTGGCCAACGCGAACAAGTACGCCCCCGAGGACAGCGAGATCACTGTCGGCGCGGCGCAGAAGGGCAGCCAGGTGGAGTTGTGGGTGGAGGACGTGGGCCCTGGCGCGCCGGAGCTCGAGGGCGCCTCGATCTTCGAGCGCTTCTACCGCGCCGCGGACAGCGAGCCCGATCCGCGCGGCCTCGGCCTTGGCCTCTGGATCGTCAAGTCGATCGTCGAGCGCCACGGCGGCGAGGTGAGCGCCGGCCGCACCGCCGCAGGCAGCACGCGCTTCACCGTCCGCCTCCCTATCTCCGCGGCGGCCACATGAAGCTCCTCGTGGTCGACGACGACCCGGACCTCCTGGCCCTCGTGGCTTTCTCATTGACCAACGCCGGCTACGCCGTGGTCAAGGCCGCGGACACCGGCGAGGCGCTGCGGGTGTTCGACGCGGAAGTGCCCAACCTCGTCATCCTCGACATCAACCTGCCGTCAGGCAGCGGCTTCGACGTCTGCAAGGCGATCCGGGCGCGCTCCGAGGTTCCGGTCATGATGCTGACCGCGCGCGGCGACGAGGAGGACCTCGTCCGTGCGCTCGAGCTCGGCGCGGACGACTACCTGACGAAGCCGTTCAGCCCGCGCACCCTGCTCGCGCGCGTGAAGGCGCTCCTGCGCCGCGCGGGTATCGAGCAGGGCGACGTCGTCGCGTCCGGGCGCGTATCCCTCGACCTCGAGGCGCACGCGATCTCGATCGACGGGGGCGCGCCGCTGCGGCTCACGCGGCTCGAGACACGGCTGCTGCAGATCCTGGTCGCCCAGGCGGGGCACGTGGTGTCCGCGGAGCGGCTGCTGGCCCACGTCTGGGGCCATCGCGGGAGCGGCGACCGCCAGCTCCTGAAGCAGCTCGTGCACCGGCTCCGGCAGAAGCTCGAGAGAGATCCCGCCGGAGCCGACCTGCTGCATACCGAATCCGGCGTGGGTTACCGCCTTAAGGCGTAAAAGGGGACGGTCACCTCAAGCTAAAGGTGAGCGTCCCCTCTGTGTCCCTCCGTGCTACTTCTTCGCGTAGATGCGGTCGAACACGCCGCCGTCCTTGAAGTGGACGTCCTGGACCTTGTTCCAGCCGCCGAAGTCCGCGATCGTCACCATCTTCACGTCGGGGAACAGCTTCGCGTGCTTCTTGAGCACGGCCTCGTTCCGCGGACGGTAGTAGTGCTTCGCGATGATCTCCTGGGCCTCCGGCGAGTACAGGTGCTCGAGGTAGGCGCGGGCCACGTCGGTCGTCTTGCGGCGCAGCGCAATGCGGTCGACGATCGCGACCGGCGGCTCGGCCAGGATGCTGAGCGAGGGGATCACGATGTCGAACTTGCCTTCGCCGAGCTCCTTGGTCGCGAGGTGCGCCTCGTTTTCCCAGGAGATGAACACGTCGCCGATGCCGCGCTGGGCGAAGGTCGTGAGCGAGCCGCGCGCGCCTGTGTCGAGCACCGGCACGTTCTTGTACAGCTTCGCCAGGTACGCTTCCGCCGTCTTCTCGTTGCCGCCCGGCTGCTTGAGCGCCCAGGCGTAGCCCGCGACGTAGTTCCAGCGCGCGCCACCCGAGGTCTTCGGGTTCGGCGTGATCACGGAGACGCCGGGCCGCGCGAGGTCGCCCCAGTCCTTGATCTTCTTGGGGTTGCCCTTGCGGACCAGGAACACGATGGTCGACGTGTAGGGCGAGCTGTTGTTCGGCAGCCGCTCCTGCCAGTTGGCCGGCAATAGTTTCCCCTGCTTCACCAGCGCGTCGATGTCATAGGCGAGCGCGAGCGTCACCACGTCGGCCTGCAGGCCGTCGATCACCGTGCGCGCCTGCTTGCCCGAGCCGCCGTGCGACTGGCGGATGGAAACGTCCTTGCCCGTCTTCTTCTTCCAGTGGGCGGCAAAGACCTTGTTGTAGTCGCTGTACAGCTCGCGCGTGGGGTCATACGACACGTTGAGAAGGACGGTTTCCGCGGCGCCTGCCGTCGCGATGAACGCGAGGCTGCCCGCAACCGCGCCGATGATCCGGTTCCGTGCATTCCTGGACTTCATGATTCCTTGTCTCCTCTGTTCAGAAACCGACCGCGAGGCGGAGCTGGATTGCGTCCTCGTCTTCGCGGTCGCCGGCCAGGGCGCCGCCCTCGAAGGTCGTGTGCTCGTAATCGAGCAGCCACTTGACGTTCTCGTTCAGGTACCAGTTGAGACCAACGCCCCAGGAGTCGGCCTGCCTCGCCGCGGCGAGCGGATCCGCGAAGGAATCCGCGCCGCCGTCGAAGGCGTCGTCGCTGACGGACAGCGAATGCACGCGCGCTACGACTTCGAGCGCGCCCCAGGTTCCGTCCTCGAGCGAGAACCGCGTCTTCGGCTGGTAGCCGCGGAACGACGCCTCCTCGCCCGTGAGGAAATACGACACGGCCAACTGCCAGGCGTCGGTGTCGACGCTCCCCTCGCGGACACCCGTCGCGACGACGCGCGACACGTCCTGCGACACTTCGGTGTACTCGCCAATGAGGCCAAGGCTGCCGACATAGTAGTACAGCTGCGGAGCGATGCGCGTGCGCTCGCCGTCCGCGATCGTGCCCGCCGGCGCGCCGACCGTCGTGCTGAACTGGCGAAAGCGGAAAAACGTCGCCTGCCCGGGCGTGCGGAAGGACGGCAAGAGCGGCTGCAACGCGTCGCCGGCCTGGTCCGTGTAGGTGCCGGCGATGCCGACGCCGAGGCCGCGCAGCGCGAAGCTGTCGCTTTCCGCGAACGGATGGGCAAACAGGCGCAGCGCAAACTCCTTGTCGTCGTTGATGTCCGCGTCCGTGAACGTCTCGCTGCTCGAGCCGTCGTTCGAACCATTGAGGTACGCGAGCTGGTACGCGAAGCGCCCGCCGCCGACGTCGCCGCCGAGCTGCAGGCCGATGTCGCGGTTCGGGGCGAGACTCGTCGGAAAGGCGCGCTGCACCCACTTCATGTCGTTCGCCGATTGCAGGCGCTCGAGGCCGACCGGCGACTTGAACTTGCCGAACTGGAGCTGGGCGGCCGGGTTGAACTTGGCGTTGACGTACGCGTCCTGGATGACGGTCCGGCCCTGGCCGAAGTCGGGCATGATGCGGAAGTCGAAGATGTTCGCGAACGTGCCCTCGATGGTCGGGCGCACGCGGGTCGCCTGGAAGCTGTCGATCACCCCGGCATCGTCGCCCTCGAGGTAGCGGCCGTCGAGGTGCAGCGTGCCGCGCAGCCGCAGCTGGTTCTTGCCGTCGGCTGAGCGCAGGCTGAAACCCTTCGGTCCCGCGCTCACGATCGCCGTGGATTCCTTGGCAGACGCCGCGGCCTCGTCATTGATCTCGAGCTTGCGCTCGAGCACGAGGATCTTCTGTTCCTGTTCCTCGATTCGCTTCAGGAGCTCCTCGTTGGAGACTTCCTGTGCCTGCGCGGCGAGCGGCAAAGCCAATGCCGCAAGGACGGCGGCGCGCAGCGTGTTCTTTTTGCCCATGTGATCCCGGACCTCCCAGTCCTGTTGCAGGTTCGGGGGCCATGCTAGGGACGGGCGGTCACTGCGTCAGTCGGGGGCCGGTGACGAACCGGTGCCATTTCCGGCCGTCCGGTCGCATCTCGGGCCCAGACCGCGGAAACCGGACGGACATCAAACTTTCGGGAAACGGCAGGCGCGCCGCTACAGGGCGACCTGGGTCAGCTCGATGACGTTCGTGATCGAGTTTCCGTCCCAGACGTAGGCGTAGTGCGTCGCCTGCACGAATGGGGCGACGCAGTCCGGCCAGAATGCGGCGGCACACTGGCCGCCACGGTCGCGAACGCTGTCGTAGACGATTCCATCCGCTCCGGCTGCCCGCGCCTTGCTGCCGAGCCGCTGGCTCTCCGAGTAATCGCCCGGGTCATGGAGAGCCGGGAAGCCGCCCCTCACGTCGAAAAGTCGCCGATTCAGTGCGGTGGCATAGCGGCGCATTTGAAGCTGCAGCGGTGGTTCCTTCGTCCGTTCCAGGAATCGCTCTCTGTGAAAGACAGTTTCCCTGATCGCCGTCCCGATGCTTGCGCTGACGTAGATAACCCCGAAGCTGCCGTCGGAAAAACGCGAGCCTTCCGGATTGAGATGCGTGAACGCCGCCATGATCGGGGTGCTGCCAGGCCCCACGACCCACCGCTTTCGGGGAATCCGGGAGAGGACTCCCATCTCTTCCCGGATACGCGCATTCGTCAGGCCTTCTATTTCTGCGAGGGCCGCGAAATCTTCCGGTTTCGCGATGTGATCCCACGGCCCTACGGGTGGAAAGCGGCTCGCGACAATCCGATGGGCGGGACGCCAATCAATGTCCGTAACCGGAACGGAAGCGGTATCGATCAAACTATCCGCGCTGTGCGTCCAGGTACTGTCGCACGGCGTATAGATCGCTGACGTTCCCGGCCAGCATTCGATCGAGCGCGCTGTGGCCTCCGAACAAGGGAGCCGCGTTCGGGCTTGAAATCCAGGCGTCCGCTCGCTCCGCATCCGGAAAGAGGATCTGCAAGGCTTTGTAGATCCCGAGCACATAACTGATGCGCTCGAGAACATCTCTCGACACGTTTCCGCCCATGTCTCGCTTCCACTTGAAAAACGTCGAATTCGGCGGATTACCAAGCAGCGTCCGCTGCTGCTTCGCGTTCAGATTCCAGGCCAAGGCGATGTTGAAGAAGGCGCGCAAAGCGGGACCAGAAAGGTTCCTTTGCGCGACCGCAGTGACATTCTGCTGGCGGAATTGAGTATTCATGTGGCACCTGTTCCGGGGCCAATGTACTCCATCAATGGACAATAATCAATAGTTAGTTCATATATGCACTATCCCGATCGCGCCAATTACTTTCCAATACAAAAGGTTGCAAACACCGCGCCGAGCACCGCGTCGCTCGAGGATTCGCCGGTGACCTCCCCGAGCGCCTGGTGCGCCTGACGGAGCTCCTCGGCCACCAATTCAAAGGACGCGCGTTCGGCAAGTCTCCCCTCGGCGACCTCGAACAGGCTTTGCGCCCGCGCGAGCGCGTCGAGGTGCCGCCGCCGCGCCGACCAGGCGCCACTGTCCGACTGGTAGCCCGCGGCCGACTTCAGCTGCTCGCGAAGGAGCGGCAGGCCGGCGCCGGTCAGGCACGACACCGCGACCACCGGCCGATCGTCGAGCGCCGGGGCGAGCTGCGCCTCGGGGAGGTCGATCTTGTTCCAGACGACCAGCGTCGCCGCGCCGGCAGGCAGGGTCGCGACTTCGCCCGGCGAAAAGCCGCGCGTCGCGTCCACCATGTACAGCACGAGGTCCGCGCGGCTCATCTCCATGCGCGCGCGCCGCAGGCCCTCGATCTCGATGACGTCGTCGGTGTCGCGCAGGCCCGCGGTGTCGACCACGTGGATCGGCAGCCCGTCCACGTGGATGCGCTCGCGCAAGAGGTCGCGGGTCGTTCCGGGAATCTCGGTGACGATGGCGGCATCGAAGCCTGCGAGAGCGTTCAACAGGCTCGACTTGCCCGCGTTCGGGCGGCCTGCGATCACCACGTGCAGGCCGTCGCGCAGCGCCCGCCCCTGGCGCACGGTCTCCGCGATCGAGGCGAAGCGCTGGCCGATGTCCGCGAGCCGCTCACGCACTTCCGGCGCTTCGAGGAACTCGGCGTCCTCGTCGGGAAAGTCGATCGCCGCCTCCACGTAGGCGCGAAGCTCCAAGACCCTCGCTGCGAGCGCGTGGACTTCGCCCGAGAACACGCCGGACAGAGATCGCAGCGCGGCGCGTGCGGCTTCGGCCGAGCCCGCCGAGATCAGGTCCGCAATCGCCTCCGCCTGCACGAGGTCGAGCTTGCCGTTGTGAAAGGCGCGCTCGGAAAACTCGCCCGGCCGCGCGAGCCGCGCGCCGAGCTCCACCGCGCGCGCGACGAGCAGGTCCATGACTACCGGCCCGCCATGGCCGTGCAGCTCCAGCACGTCCTCGCCGGTGAACGAATCCGGCGCCGGGAAATAGAGCGCGAGCCCGACGTCGATGGTGTGTCCGCCCGAGTCCGCGAAGACGGAGACGGTCGCGTGGCGTGGCGCGGGCAGACGGCCCAGCACGGCCGTCGCGACGCGGCGCGTGCCCGGCCCCGAGACGCGCACGATGCCGATGCCGCCGCGGCCCGGCGGCGTCGCCGGCGCGACGATGGTGTCGGTGGCGCCGCTCATGCCGCGGACTCGGCGAGGACGGCGAGGCCCAGCAGACCCGGCTGCGGGTGCGTGACGATGAACGTCGGTATGGCGCGCAGCCAGTCAGTGTAAGGCGCCTTGTCCTCGAAGCCGCGGCGGAATTCCGCGACGTCGAAACGCGCCGTCCAGCGCGGCAGGATCCCGCCGGCGAGGAAGACGCCGCCGCGCGCGCCCGCCACCAGCGCGAGGTTGCCTGCGACGCGGCCGAGCCAGCGCGTGAAGAGCGCATGCGCGCGAAGCGCCGCGGGTTCACCGCGCCAGGCCGCGGCATCGATCTCGGGTGCGCTCAGCGCGCTTCCGGCGAGCGCGGCATAGAGGCGCTCGAGGCCCGGACCGCTCAGGACCGATTCAGCCGACAAGCGGCCGTGCGCACGACGCAGCCGCTGCCAGATCTCGAGCTCTTCGTCGTCGACCGGCGCAAGGTCCGTGTGACCGCCCTCGCCGGTGACGGCGATCCATCCGCCCGCGGCCGGCGCTGCGATCGCGATGCCGAGTCCCGTTCCCGGCCCGAGCACGGCGACCGGCATACCCGCGACGCGGGCGCCGCCCCCGCAGGCCGCGAGCGACCTGGGCGGCAGATGATGTATGGCGGTCGCGATGGCTCCGAAATCGTTCACGACGACGGCGTGTGCAACACCCGCGGCCGCAGCCAGCGCGGCGGGATCGAGGTGGACGCCGGCGTTGGTGAGATGGATGTTGCCGTCGGCCGAGACGGGCCCCGCGCCGCTGAACGCCGCGGCCTGGACCGGCCCTGCGCTCTGCACGTAGGCCGAGACCGCCGCGAGGATGTCGGACGTCGTCCTGCGTTCCTCGACGCCCGTGATCCGCCAGCCGTCGTGCGCCCGCTCCGCCAGCGCAAGACGCGTGCGCGTTCCGCCGACGTCTCCGACCAGGATCATCGCGGCTTCCGGACGACCTTCCGCCAGGCGGGCGCGTCCCGAAGCGCGGCGATGAATTCACGCCGCCAGCGGACGACGTCGTGCAGGCTGATGCGCCGCATCAACGCCTCGTGCCGGCGCCGGCGTTCCTGGATGCGCATTTCGCGGGCAAGGTGCATGGCTTCGGCGCTCTCCTCGCCATCATACGGGTTCACGAGCAGCGCATCGGGCAGGTACTGGGCCGCGCCCGCGAAGCGTGACAGCACGAGCACGCCCGGGTCGGCCGGGTCCTGGGCCGCCACGTACTCCATCGCGACCAGGTTCATGCCGTCCCGCATCGGCGTCACGATGCCCACGCGGCTCGCCCGGTACAGGCCCGCCAGCGTGCGGCGCGGCAACGCCCGGTTGAGGTAGTGCACCGGCGTCCAGTCGAAGCGCGAGAAGCGCCCGTTCACGCGCGCCGCCTCGCCGTCGAGTTCCTGCCTGAAGTTCCGGTAGGACTCGATGCTGCCGCGGCTCACCGGCGCCACTTGCAGCAGGATCACCTTGCCGTGCGCCCGCGGGTACTTCTCGAGGTAGCGGCCGAAGGCGTCCATGCGCCGCAGCAGTCCCTTGCTGTAGTCGAGGCGGTCCACGCCGATGAACTGGTCGCGGCCGCGCAGCACGCGGCGCATGCGCGCGAACTCGCGGCTGCCCGGCGCGGTGAATGCATAGCGGTGAACCTGATCCACGTCGATGCCGATCGGGAACGCGCCGACCCGCGCCTCGCGGCCGAAGGCGCTCACCGTGTCACCCCGCGCGCGCCCGCGATAGGCGCGCACGATGTGATTGCAGAAACGCTCGAGATCCTCGCCCGTCTGGAAGCCCAGCAGATCGAAATCGAAGAGAGCGCGCGTCAGCGCCTCGTGCACCGGCAACGTGGTCAGGATCTCGGTCGGCGGGAACGGCGTGTGCAGGAAGAACCCGATCCGCTGGCGCGCGCCGCGCCGGCGCAGCTCCTCGGCCAGCGTCATCAGGTGGAAGTCGTGCACCCAGATGGCGTCGTCAGGCTTCAGCAGCTTCGCGAGCGCCTGCGCGAAGCGGCAGTTGACGCTGCGATAGCTCTCGAATTCCGGGCGCTCGAATCGCGTGAGGTCGATGCGAAAGTGCAGGAGCGGCCACAGGCAGTTGTTGCAGAAGCCGTTGTAATAGCCGTCGAGCTCGTGCTGGGTGAGGTCGAGGGTCGCCATCGTGAGGCCGCCCGCGTCCTCCGTGTGCAGGCGCGCGCGTCCCGCCGCGGCCGTGCGCCCGCTCCAGCCGAACCAGAGCCCGCCGTGCTCGCGCAGGGCGTCCACGAGACCGACGGCGAGTCCGCCCGCGGCTGCGGCCCCGCGCACCGGCCCGACGCGGTTCGACACCGCGACGAGGCGCGCCAGCCGCTTCATGCGAACGCCTCCCAGCCGCGCGAGAGCCGCATCGCGGCATTCACGATGCCGACCAGAGAGTAGGTCTGCGGGTAGTTGCCCCAGTGCTCGCCGCTCGCGGGATCGATGTCCTCCGACAGCAGCCCGACGGAATTCCGGCCCGAGAGCATCTGCTCGAAGAGCTCGCGCGCCTCCGCGGCGCGGCCGATGCGCGCGAGCGCGTCGATGTACCAGAAGGTGCAGATGTTGAACGCGGTGGTCGGCAGCCCGAAGTCGTCGGCCGCGGCGTAGCGGAACAGGTGCGGGCCGCGCCGCAGGCGCTGCTCGATGGCGGCGACCGTGCCGGCGAAGCGCGGGTCCCCGCGCGGCAGGAAGCCGACTTCCGCCATCAGCAGGAGCCCGGCCTCGACGTCGGAGCCGCCGAAGCTCTCCATGAAGCTGCCGCGCGCGGGGTCGAAAGCGCGCGATTCGATGGCGCCGCGGATCTCGGTGGCGCGGTCCTGCCACAGCCGCTCCCGCTCGGGCAGCGCGCGGTGGCCCGCAATGCGAGCGAGGCGGTCGCAGGCCGCCCAGCACATGAGCGCGGACGAGGTGTGCACGCGCTCGCGCGTGCGCAGCTCCCACATGCTGGCGTCGGGCGTGGCATACACCTTGTAGGCCTGCTCGCCGACCCGCTCGAGGCGCGTGAAATCCTGCGCCGTGGGCGGCCGCAGCAGGCGCCGGTCGAAGAACGCCTGCGACGCCGCCAGCACGACGTTGCCGTAGACGTCATGCTGGTGATGCTCGAAAGCCTGGTTGCCCACGCGGACCGGCCCCATGCCGCGGTAGCCGGCGAGCGTCGGCACTTCGTGCTCGTCGAGGCGGCGCTCCAGCGCGATGCCGTACACCGGCTGCAGGTGCCCGTCCGGCGCCTGGCCGACGATGTTGGCCAGGTAGCGGAGGTAGTGCTCCATGGTGTCGACTTCGGACAGCGAGTTGAGCGCTCGCACGACGAAGAACGCGTCGCGCAGCCAGCAGTAACGGTAGTCCCAGTTGCGCCCGCTGCCCGGGGCTTCCGGGATGCTCGTCGTCATCGCGGCCACGATCGCCCCGGTTTCCTCGAACGTGCAGAGCTTCAGCGTGATGGCGGCCCGCAACACGGCGTCCTGCCACTCCGGCGGGATCGCGAGCCGCCGCGTCCACTGGCGCCAGTGCGCCTCGGTGCTTTCCTGGAAAGCGCGCGCCATCGCCCCGGTGCCGTCAGACAGGCTCTCGTCGGCGCCGAGCACGAAACTTGCCTCGGACTCCAGCAGGAACGGCGTCTCCGCGAGCACGTAACTCACTGGCGCATCCGTCGTGAGCCGCAGCACCCGGTCCGGGCTGACGTAGCGGATGTGGTTGCTGCCGTGGGTGATCTCGGGTCGCAGCGCGCCGTAGCCGAACGAGGGCCGGAGCTTCACGCAGATGCGCGGCGAGCCGGCGATCGCGCGCACGCGGCGCACCATCATCTGCGGCCGGAACATGCGCCCACCACGCTCGAAGCGCGGGCAGAAGTCGGTGACCTCGATCGCCGAGCCGTTCGAGCTGTAGAGGCGCGTGACCAGAACGGCGGTATTGCCGGCGTATTCCTGCTCGCTGCGCTCGAGCCCGGCGAGCTCGATGGCCCATGCGCCGCGTCCGGTCGCGGCCTTGTCATCCACCAGGGCGTGGAACACCGGGTCGCCGTCGAAGCGCGGCAGGCAGCTCCACACGACGTGGGCCTCGCGGTCGATCAATGCGGATATCACGCAGTTGCCCGTTACCCCGAGGTCGAGCGAGGCGGCGCGGCTCATGGCGTCGCGTTCTGCCGCAGCGCGGCGAGGCTGGCCGCGAGCCACCGGTGCACGGCGTCCACCGACGCGAGGCGGTACCGTGCCTCGGAGGGCTCCGGGCCGACTTTCACGCCGTAGCCGCCGAGGACAAGCGCCGCGCGGAAGCCGTCTTCGTCCGTGCGGTCGTCGCCGACGTAGACCGGGCTGCGGCCGGCGAACGGCGCATGCCGCACGAGGGCGCGGACCGCGGCACCCTTGTGCACGCCACGCGGCCGCGCCTCGACCACCGCGTGGCCCCGCAGGACCTCGAAGTCCGGGGAGTCGACGATCTCGCGCATGAAAGCGATGCATTCCGCCGAGCGCTCGGGTGCGCGCCGCCAGTGCAGGGCGACGCTCGCGCCCTTGTCTTCAATCACGAGCCGCTTGTCACCGCCGAATTTCTCCTGCAGTGCCGCGAGAATGTGGCCTGCGCCCACGGGACTTCCGGAGCGGTGCGTCTTGCCGGTCACGAGCCGCCACTCGAGACCGTGCAGGCCGGCGCCGGCGAAGCGCGGCGGGCCGATCAGCGTATCGAGCGCGGCGAGCGTGCGCCCGCTGACGATCGCTAGCGCGCCGCCGAGGGATTCCCGCAGCTGCGAGAGCAGGTCGGGCAGACCCGCCGCGACCGTGACGCCGTCCGGGTGCAAGGCGTATTCCACGAGTGTCCCGTCGAAGTCGAGGAACAGCGCGGAATCGGCCTGCAGCCGCGGCGGCCGGGCTTCCGTGCCGGTTTCCGCCATCCCGTCATTGTAACCGTCGCCGCGCAATGGCGCCCGGCGGAGCTTCCTCACTCGCGGCGCTTGCAATCACTCGTGGCGCAACGCCTCGATGGGATCGAGGCGCGAGGCGCGGCGCGCCGGCCACAACCCGAACACGAGGCCCACCGCGGCACTGAAGCCGAACGCGAGCAGTAGCGAATCCGCGGTCACCGCGGTCTGCCAGCCGGCGAAACGCGACAGCGACCAGGCCGTAGTGATGCCGAGCAGGACGCCGAGCAGGCCGCCGGCGAGGCAGAGGATCACGGACTCGACGAGGAACTGCATCAGGATCGCGCCCCGCGTAGCCCCGATCGCCTTGCGGATGCCGATCTCGCGCGTGCGCTCGGTCACCGTCACCAGCATGATGTTCATGATGCCGATGCCGCCGACGACGAGGCTGACGCCCGCGATGCCTGCGAGCAGGAAACCGAGGATCTGCGTCGTCTCCTGCTGCGTCGACAGGAACTGGCGCCGGTCGAGCAGCGTGAAGTCGTTGTCGCGGCCGGGCGCAAGCCTGTGCTCACGCCGCAGCACGCGCTCGATCTCGACCATGGCGGCGCCGAGGTCGCTGCCCGCTGCCACCTGCGCGGAGAGGCTCTGCAGCACGTCCTCGCCCGTGATGCGGAACCGCGAGGTTTCGAGCGGGATGTAGACGTCGTCGTCCGGGTTGCCGTAGCCGACGGTGCCCTTGCGCCGGTAGATGCCGACGACCTCGAAGGCCACGTTCTTGACGACGATCGTCGCGCCGACGAGGCCCGAGGCCGGGACTTCCAGCAGCTCCGGCACCTCGCCGCCGAGGACGGCCACGCGCCGGCGTGTCGCGTCGTCCATGGCGGTCAATGCACGGCCGTACTCGATCTCGTAGCCGAGCACGCGCGGGTGCGCGGGCGACGTTCCGACCACCGAGATGTTGACGTTGCGCGCACCGAGCCGCACCTGCTGGCGGCCGCTCTGCTCGGGCACAACCGCCGAGAGGTGGCGCGCGTCGCGGGCCAGCGCCTCGGCGTCGTCGAACGTGAGCGTCTGCTGGTCGCGGGCGACGCCGCTCAGCCAGCGCATGCCGGTGGTGACGGTCAGCACGTCGGCGCCGAGAGACGCGAGCTGCTCGTCCACCGCCGCCTGCGCGCCGCGGCCGAGCGCGAGCATCGCGATCACCGCGGCGACGCCGATGATGACACCGAGCATCGTGAGCGCGGCGCGGAACGCGTTGCCGCGCATCGAGTCGAGCGCGAGCCGCACCGTCTCCCAGAACGGCATCAGCGCTCCCGCGTGCGCGGCCCGGATTGCGGTGGGGCCTGCGGGCTGCCTGCGGGCGGGGCCTGCGGCGTCAGGCCCGGGATGCCTCCGCGTTGGCTGGCGACGTCCTGGATCTGCTGCTGGATCTCGACCAGGCTCGCCGTCGGCAGCAGCAGCACCTCGTCGCCCTCGGCGAGGCCGCCCGTGATCTCGACGCGATCGAGGTCGGTGATGCCGGTCGCGACGGGAGTCGGCACCTGGCGGCCGTCCTCCAGGGCAACGACCCAGAGCCCGCGGCCGAGGCCGAACGCCCCGCCCCGCTCGCCCGCCCCGCGACGGCGCGCGCCACCGGCGGGCGCGCCCACCTCCTCCCGCAGCGATTTCGCATCGAGTCCGAGGATCTGTGCCGTCGCGTCGACGTCACGCGCGGCGCGCAGCGCCATCACCGGCAGCGTCAGCACGCCCGAACGTTCCGCGACGTGGAACGTCGCATCGACGTTCATGCCCGGCCGCAGCAGGCCGTCGTCGTTCGCGATGTTGACCAGCACGGCGAATATCGTGACGTTCTGGTCGACGATGGCCTGCGGCTCGATCTTCTCAACGCTGCCCTCGAACTCGCGGCCGGGATACGCGGCGACCTCGACGTGCGCCGGCACTCCGGCGGCGAGCTTGCCGACGTCGGTCTCGTCGATGCGCACGCGGGCGCGCACCCGCGCCAGGTCCGCCATCGTCAGGATCACCGTGCCGCCGCCGACGTCGCGCGTCGGCGAGGAGATCACCTGGCCGCGCTCGACGAGACGGGTGAGGATCGTGCCCGAGGACGGTGCGCGCACCTCGGTGTCCTCGAGCCCGATGCGGGCATTCTCGAGGGCAACGCGCGCGGCAACCGCCGCGGCACGCGTGTTCGCGACCTCGAGCTCGAGCGTCTCGAGCTCGGACTTGTTGATCCACTCGTCTTCACGCAGCTTCTGGCCGCGCTCGAGCTGCGTCTGCGCGGTCCTTTCGCGCTGCAGCGCGGCGTTGAGTTCCGCCTGCGCCTGGTCCACGAGGTTCCGGGGCGTGCGCGGGTCGATGCGCACGAGCAGCGTGCCCGCCTCGACCGTGTCGCCGATCTCGGCGCCGAGCGCGAGGATCTCGCCCGACGCCTTGGACTTCACTTCGACGTCGGCGACCGGCTCGATGGTGCCGGACGCCTCGACCGTCACCACGATGTCACCGCGCGTGACGGCGGCCGACTCATAGGCCGGCGCGGCCGGTTCGCCGTCGCCGCAGGCCGCGAGGAGCGTGAGGATTGCCGATACCACGGCGGTCTCAAGCAGCCGCATCGCTTCCCCCGTTTTGCGCATCACTCACGACGAAACCGTCGCGAAGTTCGATCGTACGCCCCGCGCGACTGGCCACCTCGCGTTCATGCGTCACCAGCACGAGCGTATTGCCGGCGCGGTTCAAGGCGTCGAAGAGCGCGAGGATCTCCGCGCCGGTGCCGCTGTCGAGGTTGCCGGTCGGCTCGTCGGCCAGCAGCAGCTGCGGGCCGGTGACCAGCGCCCGCGCGATGGCGACGCGCTGGCGCTGGCCGCCGGACAGCTCGGTCGGCCGGTGGCGGGCGCGGTCGCCGAGTCCCACGCGCCCGAGCGCCTCGCGCGCGCGCCGATGGCGCTCCGCCATGCGGATTCCCGCGTAGACCAGCGGCATCTCGACGTTCGCGAGCGCGGAGAGCCGCGGCAGCAGCGCGAACGCCTGGAACACGAATCCGATCTCGCTGTTCCTGAGGCGCGCGAGCTCGAGCTCCGAGAGTTCCGAAACCAGGCGGCCGCCGAGCCAGTAGCGGCCGGCGTCCGGCGTGTCGAGGCAGCCGAGCAGGTTCATCAGGGTGGACTTGCCACACCCCGAGGGCCCCATGATCGCGACGTACTCGCCGCGGCGCACGACAAGGTCGATCCCGCGCAGCGCGTGGATCGTCGCATCGCCCATCTCGTAGTGGCGGCTGAGACCCTCGGTGCGGATGATTTCCACGGCCCGCGATCAGTTGGGGCGCTGCTTCTTCGCCTCGGCCTCGACCACGCGGTTGATCTTCCACTGCTGGGCGATCGACAGCACGGTGTTCGTCAGCCAGTACAGCACGAGGCCTGCGGGGAACCACATGAACATGAAGGTCATGACGACCGGCATGAATGCGAAGACCTTCGCCTGCACCGGGTCCGGCGGCGTCGGGTTCAGCTTGAACTGCCCGAACATCGCGGCGCCCATGAGGATCGGCAGCACGAAGTACGGGTCGCGCGAGGACAGGTCCTGGATCCAGCCCATGAACGGAGCCTGGCGCATCTCGACGCTCTCGAGCAGCACCCAGTAGAAAGCCAGGAAGAACGGGATCTGCACCAGGACCGGCAGGCAGCCGGCGACCGGGTTGATCTTCTCGGTCTTGTACAGGTTCATCATCGCGTTCGCCTGCGCCTGGCGGTCGTCCTTGTGGCGCTCCTGCAGCGCCTTGAGGCGCGGCGCGATCGTCTTCATCTTCGCCATCGAGCGGCCACTCGTTTCGGACAGCTTGTAGAAGACGAGCTTGATCAGGAACGTGACGATGATGATCGTCCAACCCCAGTTGCCGATGAAGCCGTAGATCCAGGCCATCAGCTTGAACAGCGGCTGCGCGAGGATCGTCAGCATGCCGTAGTCGGCGGTGAGCTCGAGCCGCGGGCCGGCCAGCTTGAGCTGGTCCTGCAGCTTCGGTCCCACGAACAGCGTCTCGGCGAACTCGGCGCGGCCGCCTACCGGCACGACGTGCGCAGGCCCGACGGCGCGCAGCAGGTAGTCCATGTCCTCGACGCGAAGCTCGTACTGGTATGTCTGGTTCGCCGCAGGCACTACGGCCGCGAGGAAATGATGCTGCAGGGCCGCGACCCAGCCATTGCTGACTGGCCGCGAAAAGAGGCCGTCCTCCTCGTCCTCGATGTCGAGCTTGTGGTAGGCGTCACCGTCGTAGTACGCCGGCCCGCGGAACGCGAAGGTCTCCGGGTCCCACATCGAGCGCTCGTTGCCGAGCGAGTGACGCAGGAACTGCGCATAGGACGCGAGCTTGACCGCCTCTGCGCCGCCGTTCTCGACGCGGTAGCGCAAGTCCACCCGGTATGCGCCGCGTCGGAACGTGAATGTCTTCGTCACCGTGAGCCCCGCGCCGTCCGACCAAGTGAAAGGCACCTCGAGCGTGTCCGCCCCTTCCGCCAGGCGATACTCCGTCGCGCCGCTCGTGAAGGTCGCCTTGTGATTCGGCTCGTTGCGGCCCGCATCTCCCGTCGTCAGGCCCGACTGGAACCGGAACTGCGTGTCCGGCGAGTCGGTGTTGAAGAGCCGGACCGGCGTCGTCGGGTCGTCCTTGTGCTGCGGGTATTGCAGGATGTCCGCGCGAACGAGCTCGGCGCCGGCGAGGCTCGCATCGACGTCGAGGACGTCGGTGCGGATGCGGACCTTGCCGGATGACGCGAGCGGTTGCGTCGCCGATTCCGGCACCTCCCCTGTCGTCGTCGTCGCGGGCGCGGGCGCGGGCGCAACTTCCTCGGAGACCGTCGGCAATTCTGCGGACAGGCCGTCCGCTGGGCTGGCGGGCGGCGCGGCAGCGGTCGATTCGGCAGCCGGCCGGTCAGGCGCGGCCGGTGGGTAGGCCTTCATCCAGGCCTGAAAGTTGAGGTACAGCAGGAACCCGAGTCCGACCCACAGCAACACGCGGATCTGCGGGTTCATGTGCGGCGCGCCTCCGGCACCGGGTCGTGGCCGGCGCCACCCCACGGGTGGCAGCGGCCGATGCGCTTCAGCGCAAGCAAGTACCCGCGCCAAACGCCGTGCGTCTCGATCGCCTCGAGCGCATAGGCGGAGCACGTCGGCTGGTAGCGGCAATGGCGCCCGAGAAACGGGCTCAGGAACCAGCGGTACAGGTGAATCGGCAGGCGCGCGAGGCTTTTCACGGTGCGGTCCGGATCGCCTGCCAGAAGCGCGCGAGGCTCTCGAACACCGCCGGGTTTGCCGCCTTCGCCGAGGCCGATCGGGCACTCACGAGCACGTCCACCGCGGGCAATTCTTCTCGATGCATGCGGAACGATTCCCGGATCAACCGGCGCAGGCGATTGCGGTTGACGGAGTTGCCCGCCGCCCGCGTGCTGACGGCCATCCCGAGCCGCGCACCGGTGCTTTCATTGGCCGCATATTGAACGACGAACAGTGCGTCCGTCAGGCGATTGCGTGCCTGTCGCGCGCGCTCGAACTCGGCGGCGGCGTGAAGCTTGTGGCCCGGCCGCAGTCCGTGACGACGCGACGTACGACACTCGTCAGCGGCGTTCGGTGACGGCGAGGCGCTTGCGGCCCTTCGCCCGACGGCGGTTCAGGATCTGGCGTCCTTTCTTCGTGGCCATGCGGGCGCGGAACCCATGCGTGCGCTTGCGCTTGATCTTGCTCGGCTGGTAGGTGCGCTTCGTGGCCATGATCCCAAACCTTTGAAATTAAAGGGACAACAGACGCTGCAAAGGGCGGCAAGGTTACGGAGCCGCCCTCGTCCTGTCAACCGCGCGGGGTTGTGGATAACTATGGCATGACTGCCGTCACCACCGTAGACTCCTGACCTTTCCGGCTTCGATAAAAACACGCGGGGCATGCTCGTGCAGGGCACGTTGTGGCATCACTGTCTACGGCACCTCGAAAGCGAGGTCCCCGAGCAGCAGTTCAATACCTGGGTCCGGCCGCTGCAGGCCGTCGAGCGCGACGGCGAGCTTCAGCTCCTCGCGCCCAACCGATTCGTCGTCTCGTGGATCGAGAAGAATCTCTTCACGCGCATCGAGGAGCTCGTCGGCGTTGGGGGCGCAAGCCGTGGCGCACGCGTCACGCTGGAGGTCGGGACGCGCCGGGACGAGATTCCGGCCCTCGATTCCAGAAATGCCCTTGTTTCCGAGGTGAAAGCCCCGGAGCAGAAGGTTATAGGCAGCCGTCTAAACCCGGATTTCACGTTCGCGAGCTTCGTCGAAGGCAAGAGCAACCAGCTTGCCCGCGCGGCGGCCAACCAGGTCGGCGAAAACCCCGGGCGGGCTTACAACCCGCTGTTCATCTACGGCGGCGTGGGCCTCGGCAAGACGCATCTCATGCACGCGGTCGGCAACCTCATCCGCGAACGGAACCCGGCCGCGCGGATCGCTTACGTCCACAGCGAGCGCTTCGTCAGCGAAATGGTGCGGGCGCTCCAGCACAACACCATCAACGAATTCAAGCAGACCTACCGGACGCTCGACGCGCTCCTGATCGACGACATCCAGTTCTTCGCCGGCAAGACGCAGTCGCAGGAAGAGTTCTTCCACACCTTCAACGCCCTGCTCGAAGGCCAGCAGCAGATCATCCTGTCCTGCGACCGTTATCCGAAGGAGGTCACGGGACTCGAGGAGCGCCTGAAGTCGCGCTTCGGCTGGGGCCTGACCGTCTCAATCGAGCCGCCCGAACTCGAAACCTGCGTCGCGATCCTGATGGCAAAGGCCCAGGCCACAGGCAGCGACCTGCCCGAGGAGGTCGCATTCTTCGTCGCCAAGCGGATCCGTTCGAATGTCCGCGAGCTCGAGGGCGCCCTGCGCCGCGTGCTCGCCACATCACGATTCACAGGGCGCCCCGTCACACTCGAGCTCGCGCGCGAGGCGCTGAAGGACCTGCTTGCGGCGCAGGAACGCCTGGTCACGATCGAGAACATCCAGAAAACCGTAGCCGAGTACTACAAGATCCGCGTCGCGGACCTGCTCTCGAAGCGGCGCAGCCGTTCGATCGCGCGCCCGCGCCAGGTCGCGATGGCGCTCGCCCGTGAACTGACCAACCACAGCCTGCCCGAGATCGGCGACGCCTTCGGCGGCCGCGATCACACGACCGTGATGCATGCCTGCGATCGCGTGAAAGACTTGCGCGAGATCGAGCGCCGCGCGAGCGAGGATTACCTCAATCTCTTGCGAATCCTGACCAGCTGATGTGGATAATGTGTGGAGCGCGCAGCGGTGCTTTTCGCTCCACAGCGCGTCCACAGGGGTAGCATAGGATCACCGCGGTCGCCTCACCGGATTGTGCTTCGCGCAAGCCCTTCTGGCCTGTCGCTTTTCCGTGGTTTTCCACCGAAAATGCGCTGCTTCATAGCTACTACAGTCATCAGATAAAAAGATGATTCCCGCAAGAACAGAACCGCACAACCCACCAGGTGCACCGATGAAATTCAGCGCCGAACGCGAAAGCCTGCTCGCGGCCCTTCAGTCCGTCATCGGCGTGGTCGAGCGCCGGCAGACGATGCCGATCCTTGCGAACCTCCTGCTGGCGGCCGACCAGGGAAAGCTTTCGGTGACCGCGACGGACCTCGAGGTGGAGCTCGTTGCGGCGGCGACGATCAAATCAGGCGCGGACGGGCGGCTGACCGTGCCGGGCCGCAAGCTCCTCGACATCTGCCGTTCACTGCCGGAAGGCGTGACGCTGACATTCACGCAGGACGGGGACAAGCTGACGGTGAAGGCAGGACGTAGCCGCTTCGTGCTCGCCACCCTCCCCGCTGCGGATTTCCCGATGATCGACGAGCTGGCGCAGCAGCAAAGCCTGCAGTTGCCGCAGGCGGATCTGCGCCGGCTTCTCGACAAGACGCACTTCTCGATGGCGCAGCAGGACGTCCGCTATTACCTGAACGGAATGTTGCTGGAAACGGACGGGAAAATGCTGCGAACGGTCGCGACTGACGGCCATCGTCTGGCATTGTGCGAAATGGATCTTCCTAGTAAGGCTATGGGGCAGCAGGTCATTGTTCCACGCAAAGGCGTGCTGGAATTGCAGCGCCTCCTGGGGACTGAGGGCGATGTCCAGATCACAATTGGAAGCAATCACATTCGCGCCCAGATCGGCGACGTTCGCTTCACTTCGAAGCTCATTGACGGCAGATTCCCTGAATATAGCCGCGTGATTCCGGCGGCGTCGCCGAAAGCGGTCATCGCTGATCGGGAGGTGCTGCGGGCGGCATTGCAGCGGACGGCAATCCTCGCGAACGAAAAGTACCGCGGCATCCGGTTGGCCCTGAAGAAGAATTCGATGACCCTCCAAGCGCATAACCCGGAGCAGGAAGAAGCCGAAGAACAGGTCGAGGTCACTTACAAGGGCGACGAGCTCGAGGTTGGTTTCAACGTCGGGTACCTCCTTGACGCCCTGGCGGCGGTGGACGGCAACGAGGTTGAGATTGGCGTGACGGACGGCAATTCCAGTTGCCTGGTGCGCGCCCCAGGCGCTACCAGCGCCCGGTACGTCGTGATGCCGATGCGTCTGTAAGGCGAGGCATGCCACTCGGCACTTTCCGGGCCGAGCGGTTCCGTTGCCTGTCGGCAGTCGAGCTCGAACTCGATCCCAAGGCCAACCTTTTCATCGGCCCGAATGCCTCTGGCAAGACAAGCCTGCTGGAAGCAGCCTTCTTCCTGAGTCGCGGGCGATCGTTCCGATCGCGCCGCCGCGAAGCCCTGATCGCTCACGGAGCGAACGATTTTGTACTGACCGCAACGGCTCGGGGTTCGGTGGCGCCCGTGCCGCTTGGCGTGCGGGCAACGCGCTCGGATACCGAGTGGCGTGTCGGCGGCGCGGCGGCCTCGGGCATCGCGGATCTGGCTGAGCAGTTTCCTGCGCAGGTCATCGATCCAGAAGTTCATAAGCTGCTCGAGGAAGGACCAGGTCGGCGGCGCCGATTCCTCGACTGGGGCGTGTTCCACGTGGAACATGGATTCCTGCCGAACTGGCGCCGTTACCATCAGGCGTTGCGTCAACGGAACGCGGCACTGAAGAAAGACGCGACCGATTCCGACCTTGCAGTCTGGGAACGCGAACTCGCGACCAGCGGTGAAGCACTCGCCGCACAGCGTGATGCGTATCTTGAACGGGTCGCCGCCCCGCTCCGGCGAATTGGCGAGTCGCTTCTGAACCAGCCGATTGCCCTCGATCACCAGCGTGGTTGGAGCGCCGACCGTCACCTGCTCGAGGCGCTCATAGCCGATCGCAGTCGGGACCGACGATATCGGGCTACCCAGGTCGGCCCGCACCGCAGCGACATCACGGTGCTGGTCGGTGATCGGCCGGCCAAGGATCACGTATCGCGGGGTCAGCAGAAGTTGGCCGCGTCCGGGCTCATGCTGGCGCAACTCGAGATTCAGGAGGAGGAGCGCCCCGGGCGGTCAGCCCTTTTGTTGGACGATCCGGCCGCGGAACTCGATGGTGAGAATCTGGCGCGGCTGATGGAGTTGGTACGTGGCGTTCCGGCGCAACTCTGGGTGACGTCCCTCAAGCCGGATGTCGCGGACTTGGTCGACGGAGGCCGCGTGTTTCACGTGAAACAAGGGGTCATAGAACGAAATTAGTGACATAATCGCTGCATAATCGCCGAAGATCGCCACTGATCGCGGCATGATAGCAGCAATAGCTGCTGCAGTCCCGCTTGGACTTGTGGTTTGCGGGTTCGTTGGCAAGCGTTTTCCTTGGGCCTCGTGAGTCGGGCGAATCGACGTGCGCGCAGCAAAGAGAAGCGTTGGCTTACGCATCGCACGGCTACACTGACGCCGCATTTTCCCGCCAACTTCAGGACGATGGACATGGGAAGTCGCCTATCCGCTTTTTGCCTCACCCTCCTCGTTGTTCTTCCGCTCGCGAGTTGCGATCGAGGATCGGCGCCGGACGTCCCGGAGAGTAAAGCTTCGAATCCCGCGCTCGGTGCACGCTGGCAGTATCCGCGCGAACGTGAGGTAAATGGACGCAAAGTAATTGTCTACGCGCCGCAGATCCGCAGCTGGGACGAGTTCAAACATTTCACCGCACAAGTGGCCGTGGAATTTCCCGACGAGGATTCCGATGCACGCTACGGCGTGATCGACCTGTCGGGCGACACGACCATCGATCGCGAGAAGCGCATCGTCTCGGTGCCGAAGCCGAAAGTCGACGCGGTGAAATTCTCCGGCGGAAGCGGCTCGGACGAGCACGAAAGCCGCATCCGCGCGGCGGTCGAGCGCGAGCCACTGGAAGTTCCGCTCGACGTCTTCCTTTATTACCTTGCAGACGGCGTGCTGGAGTCGCCGCCGCCGGCCGGCTTCAACCAGGAAGCGCCGCCGATCTACGTCGTCGAGACACCCACGTTCCTGCTATTCGTCAATGGCGAGCCGTTCGCGACGGCGGTGGCCGACAGCGGCCTCGAGCTGATCGGAAACGCGAATTTCCCGGTGTTTCGCGACACGACGACCGGCAGCTACTACCTGCTCTCCGGCGATCATCGGTACACGGCGGCGAAGCTCACCGGCCCCTGGAGCGCGATCGCCGAGTTGCCGCCGGCATTCCGCAAGATTCCCGCCAAGGGCGAGTTCGCATCGCTGGCGGCCGTTGCCGCGGCGCCGCCGAAGGCCGGCGTCGCGCCCGCCATCATCACGACGTTCAAGCCGGCCGAGATCGTCGTGCTCGACGGAAAGCCGCAGGGACGCGAGATCGCGGGCACCGGCGGG
>Ga0209486_10000134_pt1 | contig 34952 bp, 29 predicted proteins | sample NCCompost_FD_187518 | JGI IMG/M metagenome (GOLD analysis project Ga0209486, IMG submission 187518) | Agricultural soil microbial communities from Utah to study Nitrogen management - NC Compost (SPAdes) (version 2) | ecosystem: Environmental > Terrestrial > Soil > Agricultural land | place...
CGTTTCGCACGGGCACGGCGACCACGCGGCGGCCGGACACGGAGAAGTCTGGGAAACGCCGGAGACGATCGCGGTCTACCGGCGGCGGCACCCGGACTGGACGGGCCGCGCGCGCGAGCTTCGATACGGCGAACGGGTCGAGGCCGCGGGGGTCTCGCTCGAGCTCCATCCTGCGGGGCACGTGCTCGGATCCGCGCAGATCTTCTTCGAGGGCGAAACCGGATCTCTTCTCTTCACGGGGGACTTCAAGCGGCGGGTTTCGCGCACGACCGTTCCCGCAACGGCGCCGCGAGCCGACGTGCTCGTCACCGAGACGACGTTCGGGCTTCCCGTCTTCCGATTTCCTCCGCGCGAAGAGCTCGAGGCCCGGCTCGTCGCGGCATGCCGCCGCGCCTTCGACGAGGGGAAGACGCCGGTCCTGCTCGGCTGGGGCTTCGGCCGGTCCCAGGAGGTCGCTCTCGCGCTTGCCGAGGCGGGGATTCCGACGGTCCTCCACGGCTCCGCGTGGAAGCTCACGCCCGAGTTCGAGGCGGCCGGCCACGCCTTTCCGCTCTCCCGCGCTTACGAGGCCGGTCCCGCGAAACCGGGCGAAGCCCTCGTCGTCCCGCCGAACTGCGCGCGGACGCCCGTCGTGCGTAAGCTGAAGGCGCGACTCATCGTGTATCTCTCCGGGTGGGCCATGCGCGAAGCGTCTCGCGCCGATTACGACGCGGACGTCCTCATCCCGATGTCGGACCACGCGGACTTTCCGGAGCTCCTGCAGCACGTCGCCGACGTCGCGCCGAAGCGCGTCGTCACCCACCACGGCTACGCGCGCGACTTCGCGCGCATCCTCGTCTCGCGCGGGGTCGACGCGGAACCGCTCCTCTCCCCGTCGGAGCAGGCCGCGGAGCCCGACGGCGAGGAGGAAGGGTGACCGCCTACCGAGCTCTCGCGGAGACTCTCGACGCGGTCGCGAAGGACCGCGGCAAGCTCGCGAAGATCGCGCGCCTCGCGGAGGCGCTCGCCCCCCTCGAGGGCGAGGAGCTCACCGTCGCCGCGCGGCTTCTCTCCGGAAACCCCTTCGCGGAGTGGGAGCAGGCCGTGACGTCCGTCGGCTGGTCGACGGTCGCGCGTGCCACTTCGGAAGTCACCGGTTGGGACCTCGAGACGATCGGCGCGTGCGCGACCGCGATCGGCGACCTCGGCGAAGCGGTCGGGCTGCTCCTGTCCGACGAGCCGCGAGAGCCGATGACGATTCTCGAGGTCGACGCGCGCCTCCGGGACCTCTCCCGGGAGCGCAAGGCCGCGGGAAAGCAGGCGGCCGTCGCGGCAATGCTCCGTCGCGCATCCCCCGTCGAAGGGAAATACCTCTTGAAGACGCTCTCCGGCGGGCTCCGGATCGGCGCGGACGTCACGACCGTCGAGGAAGCGGTCGCGCGAGCGTTCGGCGCGGGCCGTGAGGAGGTGGCGCGCGCGCACCGCGACAGCGGGGACATCGGCGAAACGGCCACCGCGGCGCGGGAGGGGAGGCTCGACGAGATCCGGTTCCGCCCCTTCCACCCGATCGGGTTCATGCTCGCCACCCCGATCGAGCAGGCGGAGGAGGTCGCCGCGGAGCTTCCCGACTTCGCCGTCGAGGACAAGTACGACGGCATTCGGGCGCACGCGCACAAGGCGGAGGGTCGCGTCGCGCTCTACTCGCGCACGCTCGACGACGTGACCGCGCAGTTTCCGGAGGTCGCGGAGGCGCTCGGGAGAATCCCCGGATCGTTCCTCCTCGACGGCGAGATTCTCGCGTGGCGGGACGGCCGGCCCGTCTCCTTCTTCCGTCTCCAGCGGCGCCTGGGGAGGAAGGCGCCGTCGCGGGAGCTTCTCGAGGAGATCCCCGTCGCTTTCGTTGCCTACGACTGCCTCGCGCGGGAAGGGAACACCCTCTTCGAGAGTCCGTGGACCGACCGGCGCGCGGCGCTCGATTCGATCGCGGCGAGCGGAGACCTCCTGGTCTCGCCGGTGTTCCGGGCGGAGACTCCGGCGGACCTCGACCGTCTCTTCGACGAAGCCCGCGAGCGCGGCAACGAAGGGCTCATGTGCAAACGCGTCGACTCCCCCTATCAGGCGGGAAAGCGGGGTCGCGCCTGGCGGAAGTACAAGAAGGCGCTCGCGACTCTCGACGTCGTCGTCACCGCCGTGCAGCAGGGAAACGGCAAGAGGGCCGGGATGCTGTCGGACTACACCTTCGCCGTCCGCGACGGCGACCGGTTCGTGAACATCGGGAAGGCCTACTCCGGCCTGACGGACGAAGAGATCCGCCGCATGGGGAGCGAGTTCCAGAAGCTCACCGTCGCGAAGTACGGCCCGGTGCGCGCGGTCGAGCCGCGGGTCGTCATCGAGGTCTCGTTCGACTCGATCCAGAGGAGCGCCCGCCACAAGTCCGGCTTCGCGCTCCGGTTCCCGCGGATCGTGCGGCTCCGCCCCGACAAGAACCCGGAGGAGGCGGACACGCTCGAGACCGTCGCCGGGATCTACGAGCGGATCGCCGCCCGCTGAAACCGCAAAAAAGGCGGCCCCGACCAAGTGGTCGGGGCCGGGAAGGAAGGTATCGCGTGCTGACCCTGAAAACAGCGGTTGCCGGGGCGGTATTTCCGCACCTAAAGGCTCTACCGAAACGAGTTAGCTCGGCGGGCTAGCGGACGATCTCGAAACGGGCGGGGGGCAGCGTCTCGTCGGGGACGAGCTCGACCTCGACCGAGTGCTCCCTCTCGAAGTCGGCAAAAAGATCGGGCTCCTCCTCCGCGAGGAACCGCGCGAGGGCGGGGCGAACGCGAACGCGCACGGTCTCGCCGGAGACGAAGACGAGCGTGGGCGAGAAGAGCGCGCGCCGGAGCTCGAGCGCGACCGAGAGGTCCGTCTTCACCCGGCCGCTCCCGCCGCAATCCGGGCAAGAGCGGGTCAGGAGCTTCTCCAGGTTGCCACGGGAGCGTTGCCGGGTGATCTCGATCAGGCCGAACTCCGACACCGGCAGCATCCGGAACCGCGCGCGGTCCTTCGCCAGCTCCGCTTCGAACCGCTCGAAGACTTCCTGCCGGTGGCCGGCGTCGAGCATGTCGATGAAGTCGACGACGAGAAGGCCTCCCAGGTCTCTCAGGCGGATCTGCCGCGCGACCTCCGGGATCGCTTCGAGGTTCGTCGCGTAAACGGTTTCCTCGAGGTCCTCCTTGCCGACGTACTTTCCGGTGTTGATGTCGATGGCGACGAGCGCTTCGGTCTGGTGGATCACGATCGAGCTGCCCGACGGAAGGACGACGCGGCTCTTCAACGCGTTCTCGATCTGGGCTTCCACGCCGAACGCTTCGAAGAGCGGCTCCGGGCTGCGGTGGAGCTCCAGCCGGTAGGCGAGCGGAGGCGCGACCGCAGCGAGAAACTCCGCGAGCCGCGCGTGCGTGGCCTCGTCGTCGACCCGGATCGCTTCGAAGTCGGTCGTCACCAGGTCGCGGACCGCGCGCTGTGCGAGGTCGAGCTCTCGATGCAACAGAGCCGGGGCCGAGGAGTTCTCCGCCTTCCTCTCGATGCGCGCCGCGAGGTCGAGCAGGTAGCGGTGCTCCGTCGCGAACTCGGCGGGCGACGAGCCGTGAGCCGCCGTGCGGGCGATGAAACCGCCGTCGCCGGGGAAAGCCTCGAGAATCTGCCGCAGTCGCTCCCGCTCCGATTCGTCGGTGATGCGCCGGGAGATCCCGACCTCCCGAACGCCCGGAAGGTAGACGAGAGTGCGTCCCGGCAGCGACAGGTTCGCCGCCACGCGCGGGCCCTTTCCCGCGAGCGGATCCTTCGTGACCTGGACGACGATCTCCTGCCCCTCCTTCAGGAGGTCGTCGATGCGCGGGCGGTCCGCGCGAAGCTCGCTCTCGGCGTCCGGGCCGGTGTCCTCCGGATCGAAATCCGCGGCGCGCGGCAGAACGTCCTCGACGTAGAGAAACGCGTCCCTCTCGAGGCCGATCGAGACGAACGCCGCCTGCATCCCGGGCAGCACGCGATGAACGCGCCCGAGATAGACGTTGCCGACGAGCCCCTGTCGCTGCTTTCGTTCGTGCAGAACCTCCACGGTCCGTCCGTCCTCGAGCAAAGCGACCCGCGTCTCGGGCGGGGTCGCGTTGATGAGGAGGTCTTTCCTCACGCGTTCGCGAACCGACGGTACTCGACCGCGAGGATCAGCCCGATGCCGAGAAACGCCGTCGCGACGGACGACCCGCCGTAGGAGACGAGTGGCAGAGGGATGCCCGTCGTCGGGAGGAGGCCGATCATCATCGCGGCATTCACGACGACGGAAAAGAACAGCATCGAGGACACCCCGAGTATCAGAAACACTCCTCCCCGGTCGCGCGCGACGCGAGCGAGGGCGAGCGCGCGCAGGAGAAGACTCGCGAAGAGGGCGAGCACGAGGCACACGCCGAGAAACCCCCACTCCTCCGCGATCACCGCCAGGATGAAATCGGTGTGCTGAACCGGCAGGAACCGGAGCTGGCTCTGGGTGCCCGACCGGAATCCCTTCCCCGAGAAACCGCCCGAGCCGACGGCGATCTTCGACTGCCGCACCTGGTAGCCCGAGCCGAGCACGTCCGTCTCCGGATTCAGGAACGTCCCGATGCGCTCCTTCTGGTAGTCGGCGAGAACGAACCACGCGATCCCCGCGAGCAGAGCGACGCCGATGACGATCGCCACCCACGCGCGCGCCGGCAGGCCGCCGAAGAAAAGAGCGACGCCGAGCAGGGGGAGGAACGTCGCGGCGAGACCCGCATCGGGCTGCAGGAATACGAGAAGAAACGGGATGGCGACGATCGTCCCGACCTTCGCGACCGTCGCGGCCTTCATCTTCGCGTCGTCTTCGTTCTCGAAGAGATAAGCGAGCAGGAGCGCGGTCGCCACCTTGGCGAGCTCCGCCGGCTGGAACTGAAAACCCCCGATCCGGATCCAGGATTTGACGTTCGCGATCGTCTCTCCGAAGAAGAGGAGATAGACGAGCGGCACGAGGGTCACGCAGTAGATGACGAAGGAGAACTTGAGCAGCACCCGGTAGTCGAAGAGAACCGCGGCGAGCATCGCGCCGAGTCCGACGAGGACCCACACCGCCTGCCGGGTCGCGAGGCCGTCGAAGCGCCCCCCCTGGGTCGTCGAGGAGACGAAGAGGATCCCGAGGACCGAGAGCGTGAGCGCGCAGCCGAGAACGACGAGGTCGAGGCGCCGCGGGACCGGAAGGACGCGCCCGATCACGGGGAAACCTCGCCCGCCGGACGGGCCGCGGCGGCGGATCGGTCCGCTGCCTGGACGAAACCGGGCTCGCCCGCGCGGAGCTTGATCGGCAGGCCGAAGTATTTCGCGAGCAGGAGCCGCGCGATCGGCGCCGCGGCGCTCGAGCCGTGCCCGCCGTGCTCGACGAAAACGACGACGACGATCTTCGGGTCGTCCATCGGCGCGAACGCGGCGAACCACGCGTGGTCCTCGAGGCGGCGTCGGTCGACCCCCGCGCGCGGCACCGCATTGCGGCCCGCGACCTGCACCGTGCCGGTCTTGCCGGCGGCGGCCAGCCCGGGGACGCGCGAACCGAAGGCGGTCCCTCCCGGCTCGTTTAGAACCGCCCACATCCCGCTCTTTACGATCGCGAGCCGTTTCGGATCGAGCTCGAGGGACTTCTTTGGCTGCGCTTCGTAGCGAAGGCGGGTGCCCGTGCGCGGATCCTGCGACGCGAAGAAGAGGTGCGGCGTCGGCAGCCGTCCGCCCTCGATGAGACCGGCGAGCGCGCGAGCCACCTGGAGGGGCGTCACGAGCACGGGCCCCTGCCCGATCGCGACCGAGATCGTCTCGCTCGGATACCAGCGGGCGCGGCGTTTCGTCCGAGCCCACTCCTCCGAGGGGACGAGCCCCGGCTTCTCGTGGGCGAGGTCGAGACCGGTCGGTTCACCGAAGCCGAAAGCGCGGGCGATCCGCGCGATGCCGTCGACTCCGAGTCGGCGACCGAGAGCGTAGAAGTAGACGTCGCAGGACACCTTGATCGCGTCGCGCAGGTTCACCGAGCCGTGGCCCCCGCGCCGATGGCATCGGAACGCCCGCCCGTAGTAGACGGCTTGCCCGGGGCAGTACACGGTCGCGTTCGGATCGACCTCGCCGCTCGCGAGGGCACCGTACGCGAGGAAGACCTTGAAGACGGACCCGGGCGAGTACGTGTTCTGGATCGCGCGGTTCTGCAGAGGATGGTTCGGGTCGGACATGAGCCCCGACCACTCGCCGGCGGTGACGCGGCGCGTGAACCAGTTCGGATCGTAGGACGGCGACGAGACGAGCGCGAGGATCTCGCCGGTCTTCGGGTCGAGCGCGACCGCGGAACCCACCTGCTCGGCGAAGCACTCCTCGGCGAGCTCCTGCAGCTCCCGATGCACGGTCAGGAACAGGTTCTGTCCGGGGCGGGACTCGAGCCGGCTCTCCTCGCGGATCTCGCGGGCGTTGGAGTCCACGACCACGCGCCGTTCCCCGTTCGTGCCGCCGAGGAGCTTCTCGTACGTCCTCTCGATCCCCTTCTGACCGATCCAGTCGCCGAGCCGGTAGGCGTTCTTCGACTCGCGTATCTGAACGGGAGTCGCTTCCGCGAGGTATCCGAGAACGTGCGCCGCCGATCCGCCCCGCTTGTACAGTCGGCGCTGCGAAACCCCGATCGCGAACTCCGGATGCTCCGGCGCCCGCGCCTGAACGGCCGCCACCTCTTCGAGCGTCAGGTTCTCGGCGATCGGGATCGGAACGAACTCGGCGTAGCGGCGGCCGCGTTCGATCCTCGCGCGGACCTGCTCCGCCGGGATTCCGAGGAGTCGGATGACGAAGTCGGTCGAGCGGGCGAGGTCCTTCGCTTCCCGGCGATACAGGAGAAGCGAGTATGCCGGCTCGTTCTCGACCAGAACCGACCCGTCGCGATCGAGAACGTAGCCACGCGGCGCGGTCAGCTTCACCGACCGAATGCGGTTGTTCTCCGAGAGCCCGAAGTAGTGGTCGCCGCGAACGATCTGGACGTACCAGTATGCGGACGCGAGCACCGCGAACACCGCCCCGACGACGATCCGGGCGACGTCGATGCGGGACGTGAGCTCCCGCCGGTTCTCCCGGACCCTCAGCATCGCGGCTCCTCCCTCTCCCCTCCGTTCTGCCTCTCCCCTCCGGGGAGAGGGCCGGGGTGAGGGGCTCTCGGTGCCGGAAGGAAGCTCACCGCAACCTCCGCAGCCGCCGCCGCTCCCGCCACTCGCGCCACGGAAAGCTCCAGGCCGCCTCGAGGGCGCCGGTGGTCGTCCCCGTCGCGACCGCCCCCCAGAGCGCCTCCGGAGTGCCCAGCACGACGGGAGATCCGAGCAGCAGGGAGCGGAGCACGGCGACGATCGCGTCGTTGGCGAGCGAGCACAGCGCGATCACGCCCCCGACGGCGAGCGCGCCGCCGAAAATCACCCGGACGGACACGAAGGCGAGGACGTATCCGATCGCCGCTTTCGCGAAGGCGTTCAACCCCAGCAGGGCCTCGGTCAGGGCGTCCTCGATCAGTCCGCCGACCGTCCCCGCGATCACGGTCCGGCCGAACCCGCCCGCCCGGGCGACGATCGCGGTAGCGACCAGCAGCCAGTCGACCGGCCACAGGGCGCGGTACGGAGAACCCCCGAAAAAGAACTCGAGAGCCGTCGCCCCCGCCAGGAGCAGGGCGATCCGCCCGAAGCTCACCGGTCGACACTCGCCCCTTCCGACGGCTCGCGCTGCGGAAAAGGCGCGAGCACCAGCACGTCGGTGAGACGCGAAAAGGACGCGGCGGGCGCGAGTCGGATCTCGAGGAAAAGATTGCCGCCGCGGGACACCGACTGGACGCGTCCGATCGGAATGCCGCGCGGATAGATGCCGTCGACGCCCGCGGTCTCCACGAGATCCCCCGTCCTCACACGCGACGTCGTCGCGATGTGATTCAGGCGCAGCGATCCGCGACCGTCGCCCCGCACGATCCCGAGCTCGCCCGTTCGAACGAGCCGGGCCCCCGCGGCGGCCGAGGCGTCGAGAAGGAGCTGGGCCCGCGAGAGGGTGCGCCCCGCGGTCACGACGCGTCCCACGAGACCTTCGGGAACGGCGAGCGGCGAGCCCTCGCCGACGCCGGCGGCCGACCCGATGCCCACGAGCGCGCTCTGAACGCCCGCGCGCCGCTCGAGGAGCAGAACGGGTGCGCTCCCCACGACGACCGGCAGGAAAGGAGCCGCGGCGCGCATCTTGAGATCGGTCCGCATCTGCTGCACTTCCGCGCGGAGCCGGAAGAGCTCCGTGTCGCGCTTCACCAGGTCGGCGCGAAGGCGCACGTTCTCGGCCCGCGCGTTGAACGTGTCGGCGACGGACGACGAGCTCCCCGAGATCGTTCGGGAGAACCCGGCGACGGCGCGTGCGACGGGCGCGGCGGTGGTCAGCAGCCAGGACTGGAGAACCGAACCGCGGTTTCCGCGCGCGGGGGCCTGCGCGGAGAGCGCGAGCACGCACAGGACGAGTACGGAGGCGAGAAGCACGCCCCCGCGACGGGGACGGCTCGTGACTTCGGCGCGGGCGCTGGGAAACCTCATGGAACGGCTAGGTAATCGAGATCTTCCTCAAAAGATTCATGTCGGTGAGCATTGCCCCCGTGCCGAGCGCGACCGACGCCAGGGGATCCTCGGCGTAGGAGATCGGCAGCCCCGTCTCTTCGCGCAGTCGCTTGTCGAGGTTGCGAAGGAGCGAGCCGCCGCCCGTGATGATGATCCCCTCGTCCATGATGTCCGCCGAAAGCTCGGGCGGCGTGCGTTCGAGCGCGACCCGCACCGTCTCGACGATCGCGGCGACGACCTCCGCGAGGGCCTCCCGGACCTCCTCGTCGGTCAGGACGAGCGTCTTCGGGACGCCCTCCACGAGGTCGCGCCCCTTCACCTCCATCGTCAGCGGCTCGTCGAGCGGATACGCGGAGCCGATCTCGATCTTGACCTGCTCCGCCGTCCGCTCTCCGATCAGGAGGTTGTACTTGCGCTTGACGTACTGGATGATCGCCTCGTCCATCTCGTTCGAGGCGATCCGGACGGAACGGCTGTAGACGATTCCGGCGAGCGAGATGACGGCGACGTCGGTCGTGCCGCCGCCGATGTCCACGATCATGTTTCCGGCCGGCTCGGTGATCGGCAGGCCGGCGCCGATCGCCGCCGCCATTGCCTGCTCGATGATGAAAACCTCCGAAGCGCCCGCGCGGAGGGCGGAGTCCTGCACCGCGCGCTTCTCGACCTGGGTGATCCCGGACGGCACCGAGATCACGATGCGCGGTCGGACGAAGAGCGACCGCCCGTGGGCCTTCTTGATGAAGTGGTCGAGCATCTTCTCGGTGACCTCGAAGTCCGCGATGACGCCGTCTTTCATCGGACGGATCGCGACGATGTTCCCGGGCGTCCGGCCGAGCATCTCCTTCGCCTCGCTCCCGACCGCCTCGACCCGGTTCGTGTGGGTGTTGACCGCGACGATCGAAGGCTCGCGGACGATGATGCCTTTCCCGCGCGCGAACACGAGCGTATTGGCCGTGCCGAGATCGACGGCGAGGTCGTTCGAGAAGAGCGAAAAGACGGATCTCCAGGCCAATCGAGCCTCCTGCGGGACAGATTCCGGTTCAGACCAACTCTGTCCCTGTCGTCTCCATCATCCTCTGAACCGGGCTTTCCCGCGGCTCACAGCGTTTCCACGAATACCCGCATCCGGCGGATGGTCTCGTTGCCGGCGGCGTCGACGGACTTGATCACGAGGAGCGCGTACCCGTCGCGCTCGATCGTGACCGTCTTTTTGAACGTCCCGTCGTTCCCGACGTCGGCCGGCTCCGTGTTGACGGTGACGACCGCTCCCCGCTCCGTCTTCCCGAAGATGAGGAAGAGGTTGCCCATCTGCTGCGGGGGCAGCACGGAGAGCTCGGGGGGTGTCGTGTCTCCGCTCCCCGCCCGCACCGGCTCGGAGGCGAGGCGGAACCGGCGCACGCCGCTCCAGTCGGAGGACACCCCGGCCCGGGTGATGGCGGCGAGCCTCCAGAAATACGATCCCTCCCGGGACACCTTGATCCGAGCGGAAAGGCCGGTGCGGTCGTCGAGGTCCACTTCGTTCGCGTCGGGCACGAAGAGGCGGGAGCGGGAGATCTGAATGCGGTACCGCGCCGCCTCGGGGACGCGAGACCACTTGAGCTCGACCTCCTCGTCGCTGCCGACGTGGAACGTCCGGTTGTCCGCCGGCAGGAGCGGCATCGGCGACTCGGGCAGCCGGATGCGCGGCGAGACCGCTCCCGTTCGCGCCGACGCGATCACCCTCTCGCGCCCTTCGAGGACGACGGTGTTCAGGCCGGTCGAAACGGTGGCCTTCCCGCGGTAGGTGGTCACTTCGGTCTTCTCGCCCTGCGCGACGTCCACGGAAACTCGCGAGTCGCGCTCGACGGCGGCGGTTGCATCGTCGGTGGCGATCGTCGACGGCGAACCGGACGTGTACACGTTGACGGCGCCGGAAACGACCTTCACCTCGCTGCCGCTGCCCTCCGCGGCGGTGGGCCGGCGAACCTCGAAGAGAGAGCCGGGGCGGATCGTGAAGAGCGTGCCGTCGGTGAACATGATCTCGCCCGAGCCGTTCCTTCCGGTCTTGATGAAGTCGCCGTCGAAGAGCGGTTGCCGCTGGCGCGCCGTCTCGAAGGTCGATCGACCGGCCCGCTGCAAGGTCACGTCGCCCTCGACGAAGATGAACGAGGCGTCGCCGTTCTCGTCGGCGCCGAAGCCGCCGATCACGCGACGCGAGTAGGACTGCGACTCGACCGCCAGCCGGCGGGCGTCCTCGAAGCTGCTCTTCTTCATCGCGTCCTGAGCCTCCCTGAGGAGGCTCGTCGCGCGGGCGACGTTCGATCCGGGCCGCGACGTTCCGGCGGCGCGGTTTGCCTTGTTCAGGAGGTCGGCCGCGGTCGTGATCTCGGTGCGAGCGCGCTCTTCCGCGGAGGGGTTCGACGTCAGGTACTGGCGGTAGCCGACGATGCTGGCCGCCGCCACGACGACCACGAGGGCGCCCCAGGTCGCGATTTTCCGGATGGGGATGATGAACCAGTCGAGGTCCGCTCCCACGGGCCGGCCGAGCTTCCGTCTCCGCATAACTTTCGTGATTGGCGAGGTTTACCCTGTCTTCTTATAGCACAATCGCCGTGTTTCACCGCTCCCGGGCCGCCCGCGGCTGCTGCTATAGTCGCCCGTTCGCAAAAAGGAGCCCTTTCCATGCTGAAGACCATGCGCGCGAGCTTCCACCAGCTCAAGTGGACGCTCTTCGTCGTGATCATCGTATTCGTTCTCGGTTTCGTCTTCTTCTCCGGCTCGAACATGGGCGGGGACATGGAGAACCAGGTCATGGTCCGCATGGGCTCGGACCAGATCTCCGCGGCCGAGTTCGACCGCATGTACCAGAACCAGATCCAGCGCTATCGCGAGATGTACAAGGGCAGCTTCACGCCCGAGCTCGCCCGCGCGCTCGACCTGCCCCGGCAGGTCTTAGACGGCATGATCGACCGAAAGCTCCGCGTCGAGTCCGCCGAGCGGCTGAAGCTGGCGGTCTCCGACGAGGAGCTCGCGCGGGAGATCGCCGCGCTCCCCTACTTTCAGGAAAACGGGCAGTTCATCGGCGCCGAGAAGTACAGCGAGCGCCTGAGGCTCTCCGGAATTCTGCCCGAGACCTTCGAAGAAGGACTCCGCGAAGATCTCCTCGTCCGCAAATACGAGACCCTCGTGAAGGCGGGCGTCGCCATTCCGGAGACGGAAATCCGCCGGCAGTTTTCGGCGCAGAACGACAAGGCGACGATCGAGTACATCCTCGTCCCGGCGAGCCGCGTGGAGACCGCGGTCGAGCCTTCGGAGGCCGAGCTCAAGGCGCACTACGACAAGAACCGGGAGCGGTATCGCTCCCCCGAGCAGCGCCGCGCCAACTACCTTCTCGTCGACACGCTCAAGGTCCGCGCGAGAGTGCCGGTGACCGACGCCGAAGTTCGCGCGGAGTACGAGGCGAAGAAAGCGACCTTCGCGGTTCCCGAGCTCCTCACGGTTTCCCACATCCTGACCGCCGTGGACCCGAACGCCGGCCCGGACGCCGACGCGAAAGCGAAGGCGAAGATCGAATCGCTCGTCGCGCGCCTCGGCGCGGGTGAGGACTTCGCGAAGCTCGCGCGCGAGAACACGGACGACCCGACCGGAAAGGAGAACGGCGGGCAGCTGCCTCCCTTCGGGCGCGGACAGATGGTCCCGGAGTTCGAGAACGTTGCCTTCGAGCTGAAACCGGGAGAGATCCGCGGCCCCGTGAAGACCAGCTACGGTTACCACGTGATCAAGCTGCTCGCGAAAACGCCGGCCGGCACGCGCACGCTCGAAGAGGTCCGCCCGAGCCTCGCCGGGGACCTCACCGAACGGAAGGCCGAGGCGGAGACGGAACGGCTCGCGAAAGAGCTCACCGCGAAGATCCGGGCTTCGAAACCGAAGTCGGACGAGGACCTCCGCAAGCTCCAGACCGACATGGTGACGTACAACTCGACGGAGTGGTTCGGGCGCACCGGGCCCATCGCCGGGATCGGGGCGAATCCGGAGTTCTCCAACGAGGCGTGGTCTCTGAAGGTCGGGGACGTTTCGGGCAAGCCGATCGCCACCTCCCGCGGCCCGGCCTTCGTGCGGCCGCTCGCCGAGCGTCCGGCCGGGGTCCAGCCGTTCGAGGAGGTTCGCGCGGCGGTGGCCGAGAACTGGAAGACGGAGCGGCGCGAGCGGGACGCCATCGAGAAGCTTCAGCCGGCGGCGCGCGAGCTCGCCTCCGGAACCGGTCTCACCGCCCTCGCGACCCGCTACGAAACGGAAGTCAAGACGACGCCCGAGTTCGGTCCCGCCGGACCCGTGCCGGACCTCGGCGCGGCGCCGCGCCTCCTCGAGGCGGTCTTCCAGACGCCGGCCGGCCAGGCCGGTCCCCCGGTGCCCGTCCCGGCCGGGTTCGTCCTCTTCCGCGTTCTCGCTCGCACGCAGGCGGATCCGGCCACCTATGAGACGCAGAAGGCCGCTCTCGCGGATTCGCTGCGCGCCCGCGAAGCCGAGCGGCTCATTCGAGCGGTGACCCTGCAGATGCGCGAGGACCGCAAGATCGAGATCAACGAGGAGCTCCTGAACACGCTGCTGCCGCCGGCGACGAAACCCGGCTAGTGATCGGCCGCCTCGTCGGACGTCTCGCGACGAAGGCGACCGACCACGTCATCCTCGACGTCGGCGGGGTCGGATACTTCGTCCAGATCCCTCTGTCGACCTTTTACGAGCTTCCCGAGGCGGAAAGCCCCGCGTCTCTCTGGATCCACACGTACGTCCGGGAGGACGCGCTCGCCCTCTACGGCTTCCTGACCGAACGCGAGCGATCGCTCTTCCTGATGTTGATCGGCGTCGCGGGGATCGGCCCGCGCGTCGCGCTGACCGTCCTCTCGGGAATGCCCCCCGCGGACCTGATCGAGGCGCTCCGCGGCGCCGACGTCAAGCGCCTGATGGCGGTCCCGGGAGTCGGGAAGAAGACCGCCGAGCGGATGGTGCTCGAGCTCGCTGAAAAGGCGAATCGACTGGGGGGCGAGCCCTCGGCCGCGCGAACGCCCGCGGTCGCCACGGAAGACGTCCTCTCGGCGCTCGTCAACCTCGGGTATCGCCGCGGCGACGCGGAGCGGGCGGTCGAAGCGATCGGCCGGAGCGGATCGCCGGGAGATTTCAGCGACTATCTGAAGCTCGCTTTGAAACAGCTGACCGGTGGATGATAGGGCCGGGACTCACGACAGACACTTGGACGACAAAGCGCTTCTCTCCAGCACCGCACTGGCGGACGACGTCGCCGTCGAGCCGACGCTCCGGCCGCGTGTCCTCTCCGAGTACATCGGCCAGCAGAAAGTCCGGGACAACCTCGGCGTGTTCCTGGCGGCGGCGCGCGCGCGGGGCGAGCCGCTCGACCACGTCCTCCTGACCGGCCCGCCGGGGCTCGGCAAGACGACGCTCGCCTACATCATTGCGCACGAGCTCGGGACCGGGCTGCGCGTCACCTCGGGTCCGATGATCGCGCGCGCCGGCGACCTCGCGGGGATCCTGACGAACCTCCAGCCCCGCGACGTGCTTTTCTTGGACGAGATCCACCGCCTGAACCCGGCGGTCGAAGAGATCCTCTACCCGGCGATGGAAGACTTCCGGCTCGACGTGATGATCGGCGAAGGTCCGATGGCGCGGACGATGAAGGTCGACCTGCCGCCGTTCACGCTCGTCGGCGCCACGACGCGCCCGGGACTCCTCTCCCAGCCGCTCCACGGCCGGTTCGGGATCACCCTGCGGCTCGACTTCTACGACGTCGCGTCGCTCGCACAGATCGTGGAGCGCTCCGCGCGGATCCTCGGGATCCGGATCGCGCCGGAGGCCGGACGGGAGATCGCCGGGAGGAGCCGCGGAACTCCCCGGATCGCGAACCGGCTCCTCCGCCGGCTGCGCGATTTCGCCGAAGTTGCCGGCAACCATGAGATCGACCTCGCGACCGCCCGCGAGGCGCTCGAGCGGCTCGAGGTGGACGAGCACGGTTTCGACGAGCTCGACCGGCGGATCCTCTCGACGATCATCGAGAAGTTCAGCGGCGGCCCGGTCGGGATCAGCTCGATCGCCGCCTCGATCGGCGAGGACCGCGGGACGCTCGAGGACCTCTACGAGCCGTACCTGATCCAGGCCGGCTTCCTGCAGCGGACCCCGCGGGGACGCGTCGCGTCGCCCCTCGCGTACCGGCATCTCGGAATCCTGCCGCCCCGGAAGGAAGGGTCGCTGTTCTAGCCTCACGACCCGTCGTGCCGACGGTCCGAAAGAAAGAATGAAACGCGGCGTCCTCATCTACAACCCCACCGCCGGGCAGCGCGACCGCGCGGCAAAGATGCTCGCGCTGATCGAGAGCATGCGCTCGAAGGGCCTCGAGCTGCAGAACGCGCCGACCCGCGGGCCCGGGCACGCCACGGAGATCGTGCGGAGCCTCCTCCCCTCGGGCCTCGACGTCGTCGCGGTGTGCGGAGGCGACGGCACCGTGTCGGAAGTCGCGTGCGGGCTCGTCGGCTCCTCCGTGCCGATGGCGGTCCTTCCCGGAGGAACGTCGAACGTGCTCGCGCGCGAGCTCTCCATACCGCTGCGCGTAGCAGACGCCGCAAAGCTGCTCCTGGAAGGCGAGCCCCGAAAGATCCGGGTCATGTACGCGAACGACCGTCCCTTCCTGCTCTGGGCCGGCGTCGGGCTCGACGCGCGGATCATGGGGCACATGAGTCTCTTTCTGAAACGCTGGCTCGGCCGCACCGGCATTTTCTTCACCGTCGCGCCGGAGTTCTTCCGCTACGAGTTTCCGCGACTGGAAGTGACCGTCGACGGCTCCGTGCACGAGGCGACCTTCGCCGTCGTCTGCAACGCGCGTCTCTACGCCGGCGACTGGGTGATCGCGCCCGACGCGCGCCTGGACTCCGACGGAATGGAGGTCATGCTCTTCGAGGGCCGCGACCGGTGGAAGTTCCTCGCGCTCTTTCGCCAGCTCCAGCTCGGGCGCGCCGGGCACCTGTCCCGCGGGATCGCCCGCGTCGTGAGCGGCCGGAATGTCCGGATCCGCTCCCTCGAGAGCTATCCCGTCGAGGTCCAGGTGGACGGAGATTGCGTGCTGCAGACTCCCGCGACGTGCCGCGTCGGCGGGGAGATGATCACGATCCTGGTGCCCCGGGACGGGAGGAGCTGAGCCTCTCTTTTCCGCTCCAGCTTCCAGAGGCTGATGTCCATGGTCTCGCCGATCTTCGTCCACTCTCCCGGGCACAGTGCACGCAGCCCCGCGATCTCGTCGGGGAACAGGAGGGCGTAGAGGGTCACCCCCCGGCTCTCCACCCGGTCCCGCAGGATCTGAAATTGCTCCGGCCGAAGCGAGTCCCACCGTACGGGCGTGAACTCCGTGTAGTAGTGGATGGCGCCGCTCATCGTGCGGGAGAGGAGCAACGAGCCTTCCGCAGCGCGGGCCGACGCGAGCGCGCAGGCGCGCGGATATCGAAGTTGGTCTTCGTCCGTTAGAAGGACGCGCTGCGCCCGAATCTGATGGAGCTCGAAACCGAACACGATTGCCAGGGCGCTAAGGGAAGCTGCAATCGAAATCGAACGACCCGCGGCGCCACGGAGTGTCGGGAGAATCCAGTCTTGCCATACGAGAACCGCGGCGATCACCAGCGGAGGGACCGCAGGCAACAGAAACCGGAGGTCCCACCACGGGACGTCCGGATTGTAAGCATAGCAGGAGAAGAAGAGCAGAAACGGCGCCGACCAAGCGAGAAGGAGCGCCCTGAGCGAAGGGGAACGACGTGATGGCAGGAAGAAAAAGAGCGCTCCGAGAAGCAGGAGAGGCGACATCGTTTTCGCCAGCCAGCCGACGTACTCCGGAAACCGCTGCGGGAATGTCCGCGGTGTGAAGGCGGAGAGCAGCCCGGCGCCGCCGTAGCCGGTCGCCAGAGGACTGCCGAATGCCGCCGAGTTGTAGCCGAAAAACACAGCCAGAAAAGGCGCGAGGCCGGCGAGAAAGTTGAGTGCGCGCCGCCACGTCCACGTCGACGCCACCACCAGGACGGGAAGCAAAAGCACGCTCGTGGGCCGAACGAGAAACGCGATGCCGAAGCACGCCCCGGCGCCGAGCATCCCAGATGGCTTTCGTCGTGCCTGAAGCGCGAAGAAGACTGCTGCCAGGCCCCACGCCGTCGCTAGGACGTCTGCCATGGGTTGAATGGCCATGAATACGAAGAAGGGACATAGGGCAACGATCGCCGCGCTCACGACGGCTTCTCCCTCCGTCAAGCCGAGCTCCCGGCCAATCCGGACGATCAGCACCAGTGAAAAGAGGGCGGCGATCGGAATGACGAAGAAGGGTACGGCGGACCAGCCCCCGATGACGGCGAAAGCAGCCACGTGAAGCGGCAACCCCGGCGGATACAAAGGCGCGATTGTGTTCATGCCCGGGCCGTGAACGAAGCCGAAGGGAACAAAGGCGCCCCAGAAACTCGCCCCCAGGTCGTAAGTTTCGATCTCCCAGATCGGCTTCACCAGCCTTGCACTGGCCAGCATGCGAGCTGCGTTGAAGTATCCCGAGCTATCGGAACCTCCCACGGCGAACGAGGTATTCGCAAAGATTACCGAGCCGTATGCGACCAAGCCCAAGAATCCACCGATCGCAAACCGCTGAATAGACGGCACGTTTCCGGATCTCACGTGTTGGAATCTGCTAGGCAGCTATGCGGCTGGGAGAGAGTAGAGTCGCTTCAGAGAGGACACCACGGAGCGCCTCCACGATCGCCTAGCACGCTTGGCACGGGCCCCACCCACCCAAAAATGGATCTGTAACACGACTGATAGGCAGTTCAAAACTAAAGGATAATTCCATGCCTACGAACGACTACCTCCGCGTTGCGTCCAAGCCAAGAACTGCGCTCGCGAACGTTATCATTTCTGCGTCTCTGATGATCCTTTTCACAGCAGTTTCGCTTTCGCAGACATCCGTTCAACTTCAGTCCGGTACACCCGGGACCCAGCAGACTGGTCACCACAACGTCAGCGGCAGTGCCCTTTCAGGTGGGCCCAGCGGAGTTGGTACAACCGCTCCTCATGCGTCAGCGCAGCTGGACGTAGCGTCCACCTCGCGTGGCCTCTTGCCTCCCCGCATGACTCGCGCCCAGATGGCCGCCATCGGTTCCCCTGCTGCAGGGTTAGAGGTGTATCTGAATAACTCGTCACTGAACCAGCATGCTTTCTACGACGGAGCGAGGTGGCTCGGACTTCCGTCGTTCTTCAACGTGAAGATCTACGGCGCTCTCGCCGACGACGCCACCGATAGCCTATCCGCTATCCAGGGCGCCGTTGATGCAGCCGAGGCGGCAGGCGGCGGGCTAGTTTACATTCCCCGAGGGATCTATCGAGTCTCGGGGACCATCGTCAATGATACGAAGGGAGTGATCGTCGCCGGTGACGGCCCGGAGGCGACTATCATTCGGACAACCAGCGCGACAGCCAACGTCTTCAGTTTGGGAAACCCTGCCTCCCCGTACACACCCGGCGGCGGTGTCAGGGATCTATCGATAACTTCTTCTGTCTCGCGAACCTCGGGCTACGCGGTTAAGGTAGACGGATGTGAGCAGGGCGTCCTCTCGAACTTACGCATCGCAACGACCGGAGGGGGTGGCCTTCAGTTTGCACCCTCTAACAACAGCGCAGCGTGGTTTGTCCACGATATTTCCATATATACGACCGGTGCTTTTCGCGCTATCTCGGTCGAAGGAGGTAATGATCGGTATTTTAGTAATCTATGGCTGTATGGCGATCTGACGACTGGCTCGGTCGGCATCTACATTAGCAAGTCGGGCGCGGACTTCTTCCGTGACATCGAGGTGCTGCGATACGAGGTCGGAGTTTGGCTCGATCCGCCCGCGGGGAACACAGTCAACTGGCTAACGTTTGACAATGTCCTAGTCGATAACAGCAAGCAGTATGGCTGGTTCTTTTATGGGAGCGGAAGCATCTACGGCATTTCCTTGGTCAACTGCTGGTCAGGCTCAACTGCCACAAGTCTAACGAGTGGGCATGGCTTCATCATCGTCAACGGGAACGGCATCGTTCTCACCGGAACTAGATCTATCAACAACGGAGGTGATGGTCTTCAGATCGGAACCGCCGTCTCAAACCTCGAAGTCAACGGTGGACTCTTCACCGGGAATTCATTGGCTTCGTCCGGCTCGTTCAACGGAATCGCGGTCTGGGCGAACAATACCGGCGGACTTCGTTTCCGAGGGCTTCGGTCGGGGCAGGCAGCCGGACGGGGGAACACACAGGGATACGGCATCTACATAAGCGGCGGATGCGATAACTTCATTGTGTCCGAAACCGATACCCGGACCAACGTGGGCGGCGGCATCGCTAACCTGTCGGGAACGGGACCGACCCGAATCGTCGCGAACAACCTCTGACGCCGGCCGGGGAGGAGCGGGGTCTGTGCCGCCTGATCCCGCTCCTTCTCTCGCTACGTCACGTCTTCCAAGCCTATTTCTGCGTCGCTCTCCCCTGAACGGTCTGTTCCACGGCCGCAACTTCGCGCGGCACGAAGCACGAAAGGCACTCGTACCCGGATTCGGTGACGAGAACGACGTCCTCGATCCGCACGCCGATGTTCCACCACTTCCGGTCGACGCCCGGTGACCGTTCGGGTACGTAGATCCCCGGCTCGATCGTGAACACCATGCCCGGCTCGAGCCGGCGGGACTCCGCGCCGACGGAGTACTTCCCCGCGTCGTGAACGTCGAGCCCGATCCAGTGCGAGATGCCGTGCTTCGTGAAGATCCGATGCCCGTTTTCCCGCACGAGCCGGCCGGTGTCGCCCTTCAAAAGGCCGAGGCGCACGAGGCCTTCCGTCTGAACGCGCGCCGCCGCCTTTCCGACGTCGCCGTGGAGCGCCCCGGGGCGGACCTCGGCGAGGGCCGCTTTCTGCGCGGCGAGAACGACGTCGTAGATCGCCCTCTGCTCGGGAGAGAACCGGCCGCTGACCGGATACGTGCGGGTGATGTCGGTGGCGTAGTAACGGTACTCGGTGCCGGAGTCGTTCAGGACGACGTCGCCCGCCTTCATGCGCCGGTCGTTCCTTTCCCAGTGCAGGTACACCGAGTTCGGTCCGGAGGCGACGATGGACGGATAGGCCATCCGGCGGGCGCCGTTGGCGTAGCAGTACCCGTCGTGGGCCTGCTGGACCTCGAACTCGTACCGGTCGGGAGCGGCCGCCTTCATCGCGAGGACGTGTCCGCGTCCGGAGAGCTCGGTCGCCCTCCGGATGAGCGCGATCTCGTCCGCGTCTTTCACGAGCCTCATCTCGTGGAGGAGATACCGGGCGTCGACGAGCGTCGCCGGCCCCTCTTCGCGGGCCCGCATCGCGGTGATCGCCGCGCGGAGGTCTTTGGACCAATCCTCGTCGCCGGCGTCGGAGAGGTACACCTCGTCGACCCCGGTGAGGAATCCGGAGAAGGTGCGGGTGGCCGGGTCGTACGTCGACATCCGGGCGATGAACTCGTCGGTCGGAAAGGCCGCGTCGGCGGAATAGGCCGCGGCCGCCTCGCGCGGACCGGCGCGCGGGCCCTCGTAGGCCTCCACCCGCGGATCGCGCGGCTTGACGAAGAGAACGTAGCGCCTGCCGTCGGTCGCCCCGGGCCGGAAGACGGCGACCGAATCCGGCTCCTCGACGCCCGTCAGGTACCAGAAGTTGGAATCCTGGCGGTAGCTGTATTGGACGTCGTTCGACATTCTTCGGGACGGCGCGGCGCGCAGGACCGCGATCGAGTTCGGCGGCAGCTTCGCGAGGAACTTCTCCCGGTGCGCGCGAAACATCGCCGCCGGCGGATCGAGCGGCGGGAAGTCGACGGCGAAAGCGGCGACCGGCAGCCCGAGAATGCCGATCAGCGCCCGACCGAAAACTCTCAAGAGCCGGCGGCTACCGCTTGGAGATGAACGCCCACGGCGCGGCGACGGACGTCGGCATGGGCGCGCGCGGCGGACGGACGACGGCGTCGATCCGGCCGCGATGGGTCTTGAGCAGCCGGCGCACCGGCGTCCCCGCGGCGGCTTCCTCGAGGATGTCCGCGCTCGACTCGTCCGCCTTCGCGAGGAACGCCTCCCAGACTGCTTCGCCGACCGGCATCCCGCGGAAGACGACGTTTGGCAGGGCGGCGAGCTCTCTCTGAAGGTACGCGAGCTTCTCCTTCAAGGTCTGTTCGTCGGCGAGCGACTCGTCCTCGTACGGAGTGTGCGGCTTCGGGATGAACGCGTTGACCGACGGAACGAGCTCGGCGACGCGCCCGAGCCCCTTCCCCTCCGCGACGGCGATCTCGTGGAGGTCGCGGACGAGCCGGACGATGTCGGCCACGTCGCTGTCGGTCTCCGTCGGAAGCCCGACCTGCAGGTACAGCTTTACGCGCGTGAACCCGCGTGCAAAGACGAGGCGCGCCTTCTCGCGGAGCATCTCGTCGGAAACCTTCTTGTTGATGTGGCGGCGCAGCCTCTCGTTCCCGGCTTCCGGCGCGATCGCGAGCGCCCGCTCCCCCTGGCGCGCGAGCACCTCGAGGATCGGGTCCTCGATCGCGTCGATCTTTATGGAGGAGAGCGCGATGTGGTACTCGAGCTCCGCGAGCCCCCGCAGGATCTCGATGATCTGCGGGTGGTCGCAGACGGCGGTCGCGATGAGCCCGGTCCGGTCCGTCAGCGGCCGCGCCTCGCGGGCGACCTTGAGGATGGAGCTCGCCGGATACTGCTTGATCGGCGCCATCGCGTAAGCGGCCCAGCAGAAGCGGCACATCTCGGTGCAGCCGCGCGAGATCTCGATCAGGAGCTTGTCGGCGAGCTCCGTCCGCGGCGTCAGGACCGTCGTGTGGGGCACCTCGAACCAGGGACTGATCTCCTTGCGCGACATCGGTTGCTGGATGACGACCTTCGAGCTCTCCGCCCCCTCCGCGCGCAGTCCGTGCACCGACGGAACGAAGAACCCGGGGCGAGCGGCGATCTCGCGGAGGAACGCGTCGCGATCGAGGCCGCTCTTGCAGAGCTCCGCGATCCCCGGAACGAGCCGTTCCCCGTCGCCGAGCGCGAAGACGTCCACGAAAGGCACGAGCACCGCCGGGTTCATCCGCGCGATGTCGCCCCCGACGAGAAGGATGGGGTGCCGCTCGTCCCGCTCCTCCCGGCGCGCCGGGATCCCGGCGGCGGAGAGCGTCCGGAGGATGTTGACGGCGTCCATCTCCCAGGAGAGCGACCAGGCCAGGAGTCCGAACTCGGACAGGGGCGTGCCGGTCTCGAAGGTGGCCGCGGGCTCCCCCTCCTCGTGGAAGAAACGCTCGCAGACGAAGTCGTCGATCCGGTTGAAGAGGCGGTACACCCACTGGAACCCGAGGTTCGACATCCCGATCTCGTAGGAGTTCGGGAAGCCGAGCGCGATCCGGTAGGCGCCGAACCGGTTCGGCTCCTCCGTGAAACGCTCGAGCGGGGCCAGCTCACGCCGGCGGGGTGTCGTACGCATCGGAACCGCCAATAATACCCGCCATACGACTCGATTCCGAGAAGGAACACAGGGGAGGGATCTGACCCCTGCGGGGTCAGACCCCACGAAAAGCAAAGGCCCAGTCCGCCACGTTCGTTCCCGTGGGACCCGTGACGAGGAGCGCGCCGGCCGCTTCCAGGAACGGCTCCGCGTCGTGCCGCGCGAGCGCCCGCTGCGGGTCCCGGCCGCGGCGCCGGGCCCGTTCGATCGCGCCCCCATTCACTCTCGCGCCGGCCGCGCGGGAGGATCCGTCCCGCCCGTCCGAGCCCGCCGCGAGGATCTCGACGTCCGCGGTTCCTTGGAGCGCGATCGCCGCGGCGATCGCGAACTCCAGGCTCCGGCCCCCGATCCCCCGCGCGCGTCCGAGCGAGACGGTCGTCTCGCCGCCCGCGAGGAGCGCGGTTGCCGGTGGGAGACGCCTCGCCGCGCGCGCGAACGCCGACCCGGCGGCGCGCGCCTCCCCGGAGAGGCCCGGGCGGAAGACCCGCACGGCCAGGCCGCGCCTGCGCGCTTCGCGGGCGGCTCCCGCGAGTCCGTCCCGGTTGGACGCCACGACTCGCGTCCGGTCGCCCGGACGACGCCGGACCGTCGGCCCCGACCCGACGAGCGAAGCGCGGTCTCCCGGCACGTCCGAGAGGACGAGCGTGACGAGCCGCGCCCGCGTCTCGCGCCCGAGCCTCCCTCCCTTCACCGCCGACAGAGAGGTGCGAAGCCGGTTCACCTCGGCGATCGGCGCCCCCGCTCGGACCAGGCGCGCGACCGCGCGCTTCTTCGCGGCGAGCGTCAGGCCGGGGCGCGGGAGGCTGAGGAGCGACGAAGCGCCTCCCGAAACGAGCGACAGGATGACGTCTCCCGGGCCGAACCCCGAAAAGAAGAGGACCGCGGCGCGCGCGGCGGCGACGCTCGACGCGTCGGGCTCCGGGTGCGCGGAGAAGAGGACACGGATTCCGCGCCCGCGGGGGGCGGACGCGCCCCGCGGAAGGACGACGAGCCCCTTTCGCCCCGGCTTCCACGCCGCCCGAAACATGCCCGCCGCCCCCTTTCCCACGGCGAAAACACCCACCCGCCGGGCGTTTCGCACCGCGGAAGCGATCTCGGGCCGGGCGAGGGCGGTACGGACCGCGCGCTCCGGGTCAACGGCCCGGAGCGCCGCGCGATACAGAGCGGGAAGCAAATCGAGCTCCGTCGGGTTCATCCAAAAGCCGTTTACAACCGTATAGGAAAGTGAGGCCCCTCTTTCCGGGGCATCCGAAAAGGAGACAGCATGAAGAAACTCGTGTCCCGTGTTCTCGTCACCGCCTTCGTCGTCGGTCTCGCGTCGTTCGCCTACGCCCACGACCACGGCGAGGAAGCCTCCTGGACCGGCACCGTCACCGACAGCGGTTGCGGGGAAAAGGGCGCCAAGGCCGGCCACGCCGACTGCGCTCACAGCTGCGTGAAGAACAAGGGCGCCAAGTACGCCCTCTACACACCGGCCGACAAGAAGGTGTGGATCCTCTCCGACCAGGCAGGCGCCGGGAAGCTCGCGGGCCAGGAAGTCGTCGTGAAGGGCAAGGCCGACAAGGAGACGATGACGATCCAGGTCTCTTCGATCGAGATGGTCAAGAAGTAAGGTTCCTCTTCCCGTGACGTCGAGGCCCCGTCCTGCGGGGCCTTTTCTTTTCCGCCCCGTCCCCTCCCCGCGACAGAATAGCGGCACCAACCATGTCGCTCGCGAAGCTGATCGCTCCCGACATCGAGGAGCTCATCCGGGAGAACCCTCGCGAGCTCGCGAGCGCGGTCGCGGAGGTCCATCCCGCGGACCTGGCGGAGCTGCTCGAGGACCTGCCCCGCGAGGATCGTCTCGTGCTTTTCGAGGCGCTCCCCCCCGAGCAGGGCGCCGCCGTTCTCTCGGAGCTGAAAGGCGAAACGCTCCGGCTCGTGCTTCACCAGGCGTCGCTCGACAAGCTCGGGCCGCAGCTCGACCGCGTCCCCGGCGACGAGGTCGTCTTCCTGCTCGAGCACGTCTCCCAGCGCCGCCGGGAGGCCCTGCTCGCGAAGATGTCGCCGCGGGACGCCGCCGAGGCCAAGCGGCTCCTCCGATACGAGCCGGGCACGGCCGGGCGACTCATGACGGAGAAATTCGCGAAGGTGCGGCCCGAGTGGACCGTGGCGGAGACGCTCGATCACCTGAAAAAGATCGACCCGGAGGTCGAGACGATTCAGACGATCTACGCGGTGGACGGAGAGGACCACCTCGTCGGCGCGGTCGCGCTGCGCAAGCTGCTCCGTGAGCCGCCGGATCGAAAGATCGGGGAGATTCTCGACCGCCGCGTCGCGACGGTCCGGACGGACACGCCGCAGGAGGAGGTCGCCAGGCTCGTCTCGAAGTACGACGTGAACGCGATCCCGGTCGTGGACGAGGAGAACCGGCCGCTCGGCATCGTAACCGTCGACGACGTCATCGACGTCCTGACGGAGGAACAGACGGAAGACGTGCTCCATATGGCCGGAGTCACGGCGCCCGACGATTCGGCGGTCGAGTCGACCTACTTCGGGACGCCCATCTGGAGGACCGTTCGAAAGCGGGTCGTGTGGCTCATCCTCCTCTTCGTCGCCTCCACCGTGACGGGACTCGTGCTTCGCCACTTCGAGGGACACCTGACCAAGGTCGTCGCGCTCGCCTTCTTCATCCCTCTCCTGATCGGGACGGGGGGCAACGCGGGCTCCCAGGCGGTCGCGACCGTGATCCGCGGCCTCGCGCTCGACGAGATCCGTTTCAAGTCGATCGGAAAGGTGTTCGTCCGGGAAGCGGGCAGCGGCCTGCTTCTCGGGGCGCTTCTCGGCGTTTTCGGGTTCCTGTTTGCCCTCCTCATGGGCTTTTCGGCCCCCACGGGGCTCGCGGTCGGTCTCTCGATCCTCGGGATCTGCGCCTGGGCGAACGTCGTGGGCGCGCTCGTGCCGATCGTCGCGCAGCGGCTCGGGATCGACCCGACGGTCATGTCCGCCCCGATGATCACGACCCTCGTGGACGCGACCGGGCTCTTCATCTACTTCTTCGTCGCCGGGCAGGTCCTGGGCCTCTAGAGCCGCCGCCTGGGGCAGAATAGATGAGCCTTTCCGACGGTTTTGTCTCCGGATCACCCGAAATGAGCGCCACCGCACCCGCACCCGCACCGACACCCATCCGCCGGGACGAGTACCCTCCGACCGGCGGTGAGCACCACTGGGCGAAAGCGACGCGCGAGCTGCGCCACCGGCTCGCGAAGGAGATCCCTCACGAAGTTCTGAAAGAGCTCCACCGGAAGAGCCCCGCCCGCCACCTCGCGATCGCGGCGCGGCAGTTCCTGATTCTCGGGGCGGCTTCCGCGGTCTCCTGGATGTTTCCGCAGCCGTGGATCTGGATCCCCGCCGCACTCGTGGCCGGGTGGACGATCTTCAACTTCACCGTCCTCCTCCACGAGGTCGTGCACCGCGCCGTCTTCAACGGGCCGCGTCCTTCCGCCGAGCGGGCTCTCGGGATCCTGTACGCGGTCCCTTCCGGGATCTCCTCGTTGCAGTTCACCCGCTGGCACCTGACCCACCACGCCGAGCTCGGCGACCCGGTCGCCGATCCCAAGCGGCACTACCTCTCGCCCAAAATCAACAAGGCCTGGTACAAGCTCCTCTACTTCACGCCGGCGCTCTTCCCCATCTACTTCCGCGCGGCCCGCCGGGAGACGGCGAGCTATCCGCCCGCGCTGCAGCGACGCATCGCGCGCGAGCGTCTCGCGACGATCGCGTTCCACGTCGCCGTGATGGCCGCCATCGGCTTCGTCGGAGGTTGGGCGGTGCTCGGCCGCGTGTATCTCGTCCCCTATTTCCTCGTCTTCCCGATCGCGTTCGCGCTGAACCGCCTCGGCCAGCACTACGCCATCGTGCCGGAGGACCCGGCCAAGTGGGGCAGCGTGCTGAAGCCGTCACGCTTCTGGGATTTCTGGTACCTCTACTCCGCCTACCACCTCGAGCACCACTACTTCACGGGAGTGCCGTTCTACAACCTGCGGAAGCTGCACTTCGCGCTGCGGCCGTTCTTCGAGTCCATCGACTGGCGGCCGACGACGTACCGCCGGCTGCTCCGGCAGTGGATCGTGGAGAACAAGACCCCGCACTCCGACTGGAGCCTGGAAGACGGGCTGGTCGGTTGATCGATCGCCCCTGACGAAACCGGGTCCGGTCTCGTAGTATGGGTTCGTGGACGAAGTCGAGGACATCAACCAGCTCATCCGGGAGCTGAACACCGAGCGGGCGCCGACCGTCGACGGGGGCAGCTCCGTTCGCCTCGAGGCGTGGCTCCACACGCTCACGGAGCGGGGCGGGAGCGACCTGCTGCTCGTCGCCGGCGCGCCCCCGTCTCTGCGCGTCGACGGCGCGATCACGCCGCTCCCGAGCGCGCCCCTTTCGGCCGAGGAGATCGAGGAGGCCGTCCTGCCGGTCCTCCCCTCTCACGCGCGGGCCCAGTACGCGCGCGACTCAATTTCAGACTTTTCGTACAAGGCCCGGGGGCTCGGCCGCTTCCGGATCAACCTGCATCGCGAGCGAGGCCGGCCGGCCGCGGCGATCCGGGCGCTGCCGACGGAGCCTCCGCGACTCGCGTCGCTCGGGCTTCCACCCGGCGTGGAAGCGGTCACGCGCCTCCCGCGCGGTCTCGTTCTCGTCGGCGGACCGACCGGATCGGGCAAGACGACGACTCTCGCGGCCCTCGTCGAGGAGATCAACCGCCGGGAGTCGCGGCACATCGTCACGATCGAGGATCCGATCGAATACGAGCACCCGCACCGTTCGAGCCTCGTGGAACAGGTGGAGATCGGCACCGACGCGGCGGACTTCCCCACCGCGCTCCGAGCCGCGATGCGCCAGGCGCCGGACGTCATCGTCGTCGGCGAGATGCGGGACCCGGAGACGATGCGGATCGCGCTCGCGGCGGCGGAGACGGGGCACCTCGTGCTCTCGACCGTCCACACCACCGACGTGGCCTCGACCGTGTCGCGGGTCGCCGACTCCTTCCCGCCCGAGCGGCAGTCCACGATCCGGCAGGAGCTCTCGATGGCCCTCGCCGCCGTGCTGACCCAGACGCTCCTGCCGCGAAAGGGCGGCGGGCGCGTCGCCGCAGCGGAGCTTCTCTTCGTGAGCTACGGGGCGCGCCAGCACATCCGCAAGAATGCCCTTCAGCACCTCCACCAGGAGATCGTGCTCACCAAGAAGCAGGGCTCGATCACGCTCGAGGAGTCGCTCGCGCGGCTCGCCAAGGACGGGCTCGTCGAGGTGGAAGAGGCGCGAACTCGCGCCGCGCACCCGGAGGACTTCGAGAACCAGCTGCGAGCGGGATAGCCTTCCTTCTTATTACTGTCATTCCGAGGGAGCGAAGCGACGAGGAATCTGGCCCCATTCGAGAGGGCCCCCGATCCCTCGCGGAGCCCGGGATGACCGGTTAGGAAAAGGCCGGCACGCACTTGATCAGCGAAGACCTGACGCCTCAGCTCCAGTTTGCCGTCCTCGCGTTCTCGTCCCTCTTCTCCGTCATCAACCCGATCTCCGCCGCGCCGATCTTCGTCGCGCTGACTTCGCGCTCGAGGAAGGAGCGCCGCCGGGTCGCGATACGCGCCTGCCTCGCCGCCGCCGCGGTCCTCGCGGTCTTCGCGGTGGCGGGGGGCGCGATCTTCTCGTTCTTCGGGATCACGGTGCCCGCGTTCCAGATCGCGGGAGGAATGCTCTTCACCATCATGTCTCTCCGCGAAGTCCAGGATCACGAGCGACACCTGCCGACGGACGGCGCTGACTCCGCCGACCCCTCGATCGTGCCGCTCGGGATTCCCGTGATCGCCGGGCCCGGCGCAATCTCCGCGGTGATGGTGCTCGTCGGACAGGCCCAGGACGCGGGACGGCAGATGGCCCTCGGTGCCGCGATCGCCGTCAATATCCTCCTGACGCTGCTGATCCTGCTCGCGGCACCGGCGATCGTCGACAAGATCGGCGAGACCGGCCAGCGGATCGTCTCGAAGATCATGGGGCTCATCACGGCCGTCATCGGCATCCAGTTCGTGCTGAACGGCGTGTCGACCGTGCTCACGGAAATCATCCGCGCCGCGCGGAGCTGAGCAGGGGAGCTGAGCTGGGGTCAGGCGTGTACTTTGGTGTTATTTCGCGAAACAGCCAAACTACACGCCTGACCCCGACTACACCTCTCTGCGGAACAGCACCTGGGTGAGGACGCCGCACACGAGGGCGAAGGTCAGCAGGAACGCCCACTCGGCGTAACAGCTCGCGACGGGCGCGCCGCGCAGGAGCAGGTCGCGCAGCGCGGTCATGCCGTACGTCAGGGGGTTCACGTCGGCGACGACACGCAGCCACTTCGGATACGACTCGACCGGGTAGAGCGCGCCGGACGGGAAGAAGACGAGCACGTTGATGATGCCGAACATTCCGCGCAGCACGCTCGACTTGCGCGCGCGCGCGAAGAGACAGAACCAGAGGGCCGAGATGGCGAGAGACGTGAGGAACACGGTGACGAGGCCGCCCCCGATCGCCTCCGGCGTCGCCATCGGGAGCGGTGTGAAAAACGCGATTACGAAAAGAACGAGACCTCCGGCCAGGCTCGCGACGAGTGACCCGGCGAGCATGTGGCCCGCTACGATCGCGCCGGTCGAGACGGGCGTGACGAGGTAGCCCTCGTGGTAGCCGTACATCCGGTCCTCGATCACCTGGAGGCCGCCGGCGACCATCGATCCCATGAAGATCGCGAGGCACACGACGGCGGGACCGAGGTACGTCAGGTAGTCGAGATAGGGATACGCCTCGAGCCGCGCCGACTCCGACGTGCGGGCCGAGGGTGGGCTTGCCGCCTCCCGCCAGATCTCCGCGAGCGCGGTCTCGAGCGCGTCGTAGGAAAAGCGGTCCGTGTTGTCCCCGATGAACGCGGGAGCAGGTCCCGACGGCGAAAGGCCGTGCGGCAGAATCCACACGCCGCGGTAGCGCCCGCGTCTCAAGTCGGCGAGTGCTTCCTCCCGATCGGCGGGGAAGGCGGCGACGACGAGGGCGCGTCCGGTCTCGAGCGCGAGCACCCCCCGCCTCAGCTCGACGGCGAGCGCGTTGCCCGCTTCGTCGACGACCGCGAGCGGCACGTTGCGGAGGTCGCGGTTCAACGAGTTGCCGAGGACGACGAGGTAGAAGACGGGAAACAGCATCGTCGAGACGATCAGGACCGGCTGACGCCAGAGCGTCAGGTAGGCGCGCTGGCAGATGGCGAGGATCCCGAGAAGCGCGAGGCGCGGCCCGCGCGAAACGCCGCGGGCGCTCTCCGCGGAGACGTCCGGCGCGCGCCCCGCGGTCTCCACCGAGCGACTCAGTTCTCGCCTCGCAGCGCGCGTCCGGTGTAGGCGAAGAACACGTCCTCGAGGGTGACCGGAGAGATCGCGAGGTGGAGGATGCGGTACCCGCGCTCCTCGACGAGCTGGGCGGCGAGCCGCCCGATGCCCTCGCCGGGCTGCGCCTCGAACTCGACCGACGCGGGAGCCGGCGTCCGCCAGTTGACCGCGCCGAGCGCGAGAATCGAGTCGCGGTCGATCCCCTCGATCGGGCGGTCGGTCTCCAGCACGACGCGCTCGCCGGTCGAGAGACCTCTCTTCAAGGCCTCGGGCGCGTCCTCGCAGAGGATTTTCCCGGAGTCCATGATTGCGACGCGGTCGCAGAGGTAGTTCGCCTCGTCCATGGCGTGGGTCGTCAAGACGATCGCGAGACTGCCGTCGCGGGCCTTCAGATCGCCGAGCATCTCCCACACGGCGCGTCGGCTCTGCGGATCGAGGCCGCTCGTGGGCTCGTCGAGAAAGAGGATGTGAGGCGAGTGCAAAACGCCGCGCGCGATCTCGAGGCGGCGGCGCATTCCGCCCGAGAGCGTGCGGGTGAGCTGGTCGCGTCGATCCCAGAGGCCGACCTGCTCCAGGCGACGCTCGATGATCTCGGAGAGCCCGCGCCCCCAGAGGCCGTACATCTTTCCGTGAACGGAGAGGTTTTCGCGCACGGTCAGGTTCTCGTCCGTCGTCTCGGCCTGGGAGACCGTGCCGATGGAAGCCCGGACCTTCGCCCTCGCCTTCATGACGTCGTGGCCCGCGACGCGCGCGACTCCGGAGGTCGGACGAAGCAGGGTCGTCAGCATCCGCACGAGGGTGGTCTTGCCGGCGCCGTTGGGCCCGAGGAGCCCGTACGTCTCCCCCGGGCGCACCGCGAACGTCACGGCGTCGTCGGCGACCGTGTCGCCGAATCTCTTCGTGAGCTTCTCCGCCTCGATCGGGTTCATGGACGACGGGCCGTCAGACGTCCGGCCCGGCGGGAAGCGGCAGCGGGTCAGCTCCCCGCTTCGACGACGAAAGTCTGACCCGACACGATCGGAGTCCCTTCCGGCGCGAGTCGCACGGAAAAGGTGCGCAGGTCCCGGCTCTGCATCCCCCAGTTGCGCCGCGTGGCGAACTCCGACCGCGGCCGGATCGACACGACGCGCGCGGTCGCCCGCGCTTCGGGGCGGGCCTGCGGCCAGATCTCGACTTTCTTCCCGACCGTAAACGAGGAGAGACGCTCCTCGGGGACTTCCACCCGCAGGAACGGCGCCTCGAGCTGCAGCGTCACGACGGGGTCACCCGCGGCGACCCACTCGCCCTGGCGGTGGTGGCGCGTGAGCACCGTTCCTCCCTGGTCCGCGACGAGCGCGCCCTCCTTCTCGAAACGGCGCACTTTCCCGAGGCGCGCCCGCATCGTTTCTTCCTGGGCGCTGATCTCGCCCTTCTCCGCCTCGCGCGCGCGGATCGCCGCCGCGATGCCCTCGCGGCGATGCTGGAGGCCCTCGAGGTCCGCGGCCGGCGCGATCCCCTCGGCGACGAGCCGCTTCATCCGGCGCTCGTCGCTCGTGACTGCAGCCAGCTCCGCCTGCAGGCTCGCGACCTGTTCGCGGCGCGCTTTCTCGCGGGCGCGGCTCTGCTCCATCTGCCGCTGGAAATCCGAGGCGTCCTCGGCGAGGCCCGGCTCCTCCATGCGGGCGACCGTCTGACCCGCGCGGACCGCCTCACCCTCGTCCGGGATCGGACTCACGAGCCTGCCGCTGCGCGAGAAGGATAGAGCGAGGCTCTGTTCCTCCGCGATGGCCAGAAGCCGCACCGGGCGCCCCGTGTCGTCTTCGCGGCGCGCGAGCGCGCCATAACCCCAGGTGCCCGCCACGGCGATGGCAACCGCCACCCCCACCCAAACGGCTTTTTTCATCGGCCCAGCGGCAGAGGGATTTTAACGCCCTTTCGACTGTCCAGATTGGGGGACGGCCCGGGGGAGCGATTTGCGGCCCTTCCGCGGTATCACTCTTGCTAGCTCTCTCCTGTTCCTCACGGGAGCAAGGGAGTCCTTCACGTGGAAAACGAAGGGGTGAAAGCGTCGAGACCGACCGGGAGGGCCCGGCGGGTCCTCCTGGTGGAGGACGACGGCGCCCACCGCTGGGTCATCCGGAGACTGATCGAGAACGCGTTCGGGGAAGAAGTCTCGGTCGAGGAAGCGGTCACCGGAGAGAAAGCGCTGGAACGAGCGGCGGCCGATCCCACGCTCGACCTCATCCTGCTCGACCTCGGCCTCCCGGGCGTCGATGGGTTCGAGGTCCTTCGCCGCCTTCGCGCGGAGGAGCGCACCAGGCGTGTCCCCGTGATCGTCGTCTCGAGCTCCGAGCAGGAGGAGGACGTGCGGCGCGCCTACGAGGAGGGAGCGAACTCGTTCATCTCGAAGTCCGACTCCCCCGAGAGGACGCTTCAGAGGCTGCGCCTCCTCCCCGTCTACTGGCTCGAGCTCAATCGCCTGCCCGAGGACAGCTCGCCTTCCAGGCGATCGAGCAAGTCCTCCGCGAGCCCCTGAAGCGCGAGGTCGACCCGCGCCGTCGACTCCGTCACCTCCGGGTTGATCTCGATCGTGAAGACGCCCCGCCGGCGTGCTTCCTCCGCGAGACCCGCCGCCGGATAGACGACCGCGGACGTCCCAACGACCACGAAAACGTCGCAGTCGAGAGCGGCGACGGACGCCGCGAGGACGCGGGGCTCGATCGGCTCGCCGAACCAGACGACCGCGGGGCGTGCGAGCCCGTCGCAGCGCACGCAGCGCGGAGGGAGCTCCGACAGCTCTCTCTCGTCGCGCCAGCGCTCTCCGGTGGAGCAGCCCGACCAGCACGACAGGTACCAGATCGAGCCGTGGAAGCGGACGACATTGCGCGTCCCGGCGCGCTCGTGCAGTCCGTCCACGTTCTGCGTGATGAGCGTGAAGCTCGGATAGCGCCGGCTCCACGCCGCGATCACGTGGTGAGCGCGGTTGGGGGCGCAGCCCGCGATCAGCCGCCGCCTCCACTCGTACCACGCCCACACCAGGCGTGGGTCGCGCTCGAAAGCCTCCGGTGTCGCGAGGTCCTCGGGACGGAAGTCCTTCCAGAGCCCCTCGGGCCCTCGAAAGGTGGGGACGCCGCTCGCCGCGGACACGCCGGCCCCCGTCGCGACGGTGACGCGAGAGGCGCGGCGAAGTCGATCCGCCGCTCGGCGGAGGTCGGGTTCGGTGCTCGTAACAGTAGCGGTGAACGGTTCTCAGTCGCAGTAGCGGTGAACGGTGTCGAGAAGGACGTCCGCGGGGATCGGCTTCTGCACGTAGTCATCGGCCTCGAGCCAGGCGGCGTGGCACGGGCTGTCCTCGAGGCCGGAGATGACGACGACGGGGATGCGCGAAAGCTCGGAGTCCTGGCGCTGCGCGAAACGAAACTCCCAGCCCGTCATGATCGGCATCATCAGGTCGAGGAGGATCAAAGAAGGCCGGCTTCCTCCGCGCAACCGTCCGAGCGCCTCGAGGCCGTGACGCGCGCACTCGACCTCGAACCCCTCGTCGCGGAGGAACGTCGCCAGCGATCCGAGAAGTTCGGGATCGTCCTCGACGACGAGCACCTGTCCCTTCACAGTACTGTCTCGGCGAATTTGCAAGGGTTCATCGTAGTGAAAATCACCTGACCGGAAAAGCCTGCAAGACGGCTGCCTGTCACCGCTGGCGGACGCAACCATTGAATCCAATTCGGTTGGCTGCATTCGGGCGGCGGGGAAATAGCATCGCGCGGGCCCGAAAGCCGACGAGCTGATGGGCTGGTCGAATCCCGCGGCGGCTGGGACGGCGTCAAACTCGACGGCCTCGCCGTCGTCGCGGCGGTCAAGGCGAAGGCAACCCTCGGCGACCCGTACGACAACCCCTATCCCGCGAAAGCCGTGCTGTTCGTGGACGAGAAAGCCACCGGTCGAGAGCGTGCCGCTCTCTCCGCGTTCGCCAAGCACATGGGCGGCCGGCTGCTCGAGAACGTCGAGCGCGTCGTCGTCGCCCCGATCTCGCTCGAGGTCGGCGAACATCACTCCGGCGCGGCGACGCTTCGGGCGGGCCGGTTCGCCACCGTGGAAACGCGCGGGCTGAACGACGGCGACCATCTCTGCGGCAACGAAGAGACGTTCTATCCCCCGCTGACCGAGACCACCCACGCGATGCCGGTCGTGGCGGTCACCGACAGCTACCAGGGCCCCGGCCTCGGCGAGACGTGGAGCAACCGCGACAAGAGGAGCGCGTTCGTCGGCACCTTCGCGCGCTGACGTCCCCCTGTCAGTGAGAAAGGGGCCGGGTCCGTGGACCCGACCCCTGCGGTCTCTCGAGAAAGCGGGACAGGTCCGCGGGGCGCGAGCTGCGGGAAGGCCGACCGCATAGAATTCAGAAAAAAGGAGCCTTCATGAACCCACGGTCGGCACGGTTCTCGGTCGCGGTCGCTGCCCTCGCCTTCCTCGTCGGAGTCGCCTCCGCGTCGGAAACGAAGCGCACCGGGGGATCCGGTGGAGATCGGACCGTCACGATGGATTGCGGCTCGAACGCGTTCATCGTCGGTGTGTCGGCGAAAGGCGGCAAAGACAGCCTGATCGGTATGAACCTGGTCCGCTCGGTTCAGTTCAAGTGCCGGCCGTTCGACGGCGCTACGCCCGGCGACACGACGAGCAAGACGGCCACGGCGCGCGGGACCAGCTCCGCGGTGATGGAGATCAGAGAGGCGGCGACTGACTGCCCGAAGGACATGGTGGTCACGGAGCTCGACCTCTACGCCGGCTGGTACATCGACAAATTCGAAGGGTTCGAGTGCCAGAATTCCGCTCTCGGCAGCAAGAACGTGCACATGAGCGTTGGCGGATCGACGGGGACCCGCAGCGGGTTCCAGTGCCCGGCGGGAGAGGGCCTCTACCGGGTCGACGCTCGCGTCGGAGGAACGATCGACAGCCTCAAGGGCTACTGCCGGAAGTTCGGCGCCGGAGTCGAGAACAAGTGGGCGCATATGCAGATGGACGCGAGTCTCCGACCGAAGGTGTCCCGCGAAGCTCCGGTGAAGATCGCGCCCGGCCGGAGTCGGACGTTCACCTTCACGGTGCCGGAGAGCGGGACCGGCGGCAGCAAGTTCCTCGTTCACGTGGCCGGGGAAACGGACCTTCTCGGCGGCGGGGTCGTCAACCTGCCGGATTACAAGGTCGAGATCCTGAACCCTTCCGGGAACGTGGTGAAGACCCAGACGGTCACCGGCACGACCCTCATGCAGAGTATCCAGATGACGTTCGCGGCCGCCGGAGGGTGGAAGGTGCGCGTGACGAACCGGAAAAAGGACTACGGAGCCCTCGACCTCAACAAGCTGGACTTCAGCCCGGAGAGCGCACCGGTCCGTCGGACCTGGTGGCGCTGGTCCGCCGCGCGCGCTCGACCGAGCC
>Ga0209486_10000135_pt1 | contig 34708 bp, 32 predicted proteins | sample NCCompost_FD_187518 | JGI IMG/M metagenome (GOLD analysis project Ga0209486, IMG submission 187518) | Agricultural soil microbial communities from Utah to study Nitrogen management - NC Compost (SPAdes) (version 2) | ecosystem: Environmental > Terrestrial > Soil > Agricultural land | place...
AACGAAGAGCGGAATCATGGTAGGCCTCGGTGAAACGTTCGACGAAGTTGTCGAACTAATGAAAGACCTGCGCTCCGTTTCCTGCGACATTATGACCATCGGTCAATACCTGCAACCGCATGCGCGACGTCTACCGGTCGAACGCTACGTTACGCCGGCGGAATTTGCGCAGTGGCGCGACATCGGCATGGAATTCGGCTTCCATCACGTCGAATCCAGTCCCCTCACCCGGTCCTCCTACCACGCCCGCGAACAGGCAGCCGACAAGCCTGAAATGGCCAGAGCGAATTAATGAAAGCCGTCATCTTCCGACAACATGGTGGGCCGGACGTGCTCGAATACACGGATGTGCCTGAGCCGCAGATTCGCGCGAACGAGGTCCTCGTCGAGGTGAAGGCGTGTGCGTTGAACCATCTTGATATTTGGGTTCGCGGAGGGTTGCCGGGGATTGAAATTCCATTGCCGCACATTCTCGGCGATGACGTCGCGGGAGTGGTGAAGCAAGTCGGTGAGCTCGTCACCTGGGTCAAAGCAGGCGACGAAGTGATGGTCCAGCCGGGTGTCTCGTGTGGACATTGTGAAGCATGCCTTAGCGGCAACGACAACTTCTGCCACGAGTACGACATCATCGGTTATCGCCGCGACGGAGGGTACGCGGAACTTGTCGCGGTGCCCGGCGTCAACATCGTTCCGAAACCGGCGCAACTCAGTTGGGAAGAAGCAGCAGCGCTGCCGCTGGTGACTGTAACCGCGTGGCACATGCTCGTCACGCGCGCCAACGTCCAACCCGGCGAAACTGTGCTCGTGCACGCCGCCGGCAGCGGTGTTGGTTCAATCGCAATCCAGATTGCGAAGCTGCGCGGCGCTCGCGTGATCACCACGGCGAGTTCAGACGAGAAGCTGGCCCACGCTCGCGAACTCGGCGCCGACGAGACCATCAATTACACGAGCAGCGAATGGCCCAAAGAAGTCCGACGGTTAACGAATCGCCAAGGCGTCGATGTCGTGGTTGAGCATACCGGCGCCGCGACCTGGCCCGGCTCGATTGCGAGTCTCAAGACAGGTGGACGGTTGGTTACCTGCGGTGCGACGAGCGGTTACGACGGGCATACCGATCTACGCCAGGTCTTCTATCGACACCTGAACATACTCGGCTCGTTTATGGGCTCTAAAGCGGAACTACTAGAAGCATTGAAGTTTGTTGAGCAGGGCAAAATCCGTGGAGTTGTCGATCGCGTGCTGCCACTCGGCGAGGCTCGGCAGGCGCATGAATTGATCGAGAATCGAGCGCAGTTTGGAAAAGTTGTCTTGAGCCCGCGATAAGGTTCCCGCAAAGGCGCCAAGGCGCAAGGAAGGAATCAGATCTGGAACTCTTTTGAAACTGAGTATCTCTGCCTGTTTTTCTTTGCGCCTTTGCGGGAACCCCTTTCAGACCGAATCTACCTCGCGGAATAATCCTCGATCACATATCGTTTCTGTAACTCGACGAGGTCGGCGTCCTCGAACGGAAAGTTACTGCCCGCCACGCCCCTTTTCCTGTCCTTTGTCATCGTGAAATCAACGATTTGCCGGGCTTTTGTTTTCAGGATGACACTGTCCGCGGGGTCAAATGGCTTACCATCCTTGCGCGTAAAGACCCAGATGTAAGTGAACTGCCCGTTCTTAACGAATCGCAACGCTTCGTCGAAGTCGTTCAGCGGTGTCGACGTCGGAAGTGCTGATGGCAGCGGGGTCGGATTGCTGACCGATGTTTCAGAAGTTGAACGGTTGCAACCGGCAAACATCAATGCCAGAAGTACGATTACTAAGAGCTTCAATCTCATGGTTCATCAGGAAAACCAAGTGTGTCTTCCACCGGCTCGTCGCGAATATACATTATCGTGCAGTCGGCATCTTCGTAAACAATGTCGAACCAGCCGCTCAACCGCGCCTTCTCGAAGAAGTCGTGATGCATGTTGTCTGAAAAAACGTAACGCGCCCCAAAACGATCGCGAATCAGCGGTCCCGGATTCTCCTGCTGTCCCAACGTTATTCGATCGTACAACCGCGACAGGTTTTGATTCTTTTCGAAGAGGTAACTCGGATCGAGACCTGACACGTAATAGTGCGTCGGATCGAAATAGAAGAGCCGCGGAAAATCGTCCCAGTCAGTATTAAAAATAATCTGTCCGGGCGGAATATTCGCGCGCATCCACGCTGCGCCTTGCTCAAAGTGATCGTGTGGCTCACTACGGCCGATCTCTTCCGTCGTTGACCAAAGGTTAAAGAAGAGAACCGTTCCGAGGATCAACGTAACGACAGCGGCACCAATGATCCTGGCCCACTCACGCCAGTCGAGCTTCTCCTGGTAGTCATCGAGATATGGTTGCAGTTCATCGAGTACGTGCTGCGGCAGGCGCGTCAAATACGCTGGAACGCCTTGCAACCACGGCTGCACCGAAAACGCCGCAAACATCACTGCGAATGGGGGCCAATACTCGGCGATTCGTTTCCAACGCGCCGTCATGATCATAAACGCCGTCGAAAGCAACAGAAAGAACAACGGGTAGTGACTGCGCCGCCGGTCGGATGGGTCAAACGCGATGTAACCGACGAGCATCGCGACGCAGGCTACAGCCGAGTTCCCAAGAAACTCCCACGAGTCGTACGGGTACCACTCCGATCCAACCTTCGTGTCGAAGCCCGACATCGTGAGCTTGATCGCCACGTGCTCGCCAAGCTGCCGGAAGTTCTGTGGGAAATAGGGATTGATGACGAGACCAGCCGCACAGCCCAGGATCACCCAAACCAGCGGCCGCCACGCGAAACGTCGCTCGGTCCACGCGATCACAAGAACCCACAGCACCGTCGCCATCAACAGCAACACAAACAGGTCATAGGTCCAGGTAAAAACAAGCGCGAGAGGCAGCAGCGGCCAATATTTCTTTCTGAAAAAGAGGCAGATCGCGATCACCAAATACACGATCGCCAGCGGCGGCGCCTTCGCCATGTTCATCCGAAACATAAACGGTACCGAGCACGCCAGCAATGCGACCAGCCAAACGAGCACGAAACGAATGCGGAAGTAGATGAGCAGCCAGTAACAGGAAAGCACTGCGAGGCTCGCAAAAACTATCGAGGCCACTTTCGCACCCTTTCGCGGGTCTGAAAACTCCGCGAACGGGATCTGCATGATGTGAAAAAGCAGGTGATGATCGACGTACTCTTTCGAGTTAAGCGTCGTCAACGGCAGCCAGGGAAACTCCGGCGGAAACTTGCCGGCCTTCATTCCTTCCCACAGCGTGCGCGACCACTTGATGTGATAGTAACCGTCGTAGTCGCCGCAGCAGATCGAGTTGGTTGAGAATTGCAGGAGCCAGAAGACGCCGGCGATGGCGACGGCGCCTATCAGAAGCTGAATGATTCGTGTGGTGGATCCGGGTTGGAGTCGGGGGAGTTTGCCGGGGCGCGGTGTCATCAATCGCTCAACTGGCTCTTCGTCTGTCACCTCACAGTTGTTCGATCAAATCGAGCAGGGCCCGAGGGTCAATCGGCTTGGTCATGTGCGCATTGAAGCCGGCGTTGGTCGATCTCTCCTTGTCGTCGAACATCGAGTAGCCAGTGACGGCGACCATCGGCACTGTTTCGTATCCCGGCAGCAATCTCATTTCTCGGGCGAGTTGATAACCATTCATCTCCGGCATGCCGATGTCGGAAATCACCACGTCAAACTGGCGTTGACGTGCGGCATCGAGTGCCCCCCGCGCTGAAGCGGCAGTCACAACTTCATAACCCGCGTGGGTCAACAGGACCGCGAGCATCTCGGTGACGTCCGCCACGTCGTCGACAACGAGTGCGGTCTTGCCTGTGCCGGGTCGAATTCGCGTTGTTCGATTATCAGCCGTCACGTCAGTCGGGCTGTTTGAAGGGTTCGACAATATTTGGCTGAGACGATAAAGCGAGGGTTGAACAACAGTTCCAGCGCTGGTAGCGCAACTATCCTGCATCCAGTCAGCCTTTCCGCCGGGTTCGTTGTGGAGAGCGGGATTAATGTAGCCCAAACGTCGATGCCTGTCTACAAAACTTCTTGATTCGACTGCATTAAAATTATCGATAAAAACATCGTGGACAGTGAGAGTTTATTTTGCTACGGTGAGCCAAAATCAGACCAACTAAAGGAGCGAAGGAGATGGCCGCCAAAAAGGGAAGCAAGAAGTCTAAGGGTGCGCGCAAAGCAGGACGAAAAGGAACAAAGAAGAGCGCAGGAAAAAAGGGACGCGGTGGCGCAGCTAAGCGGTCCACCAAGAAGGCAGCAAAGAAAGCCGGTAAGAAAGGTGGCACTAAAAAGGCCGCGAAGAAAGGCGCTGCGAAGAAGTCGACCAAGAAAGTTGGCAAAAAGGGCGGCTCAGTAAGAGGTGGGAAAGCGGCAAAGAAGAGAAGAGCAACAAAGTATACTGGTCCCCAGGTCGCACCGTCTCAAGAAGCAACTGAAAGCGAAGCTTCGATGGTTGAATCGACCGCAGGAGAGTTTGATAGTGCGGGCGGCGACAACGCGAGCCTCGGTAGCGACGAAGAAAGTTCCTGACCAATTGGGTGAAATCCGTGTTCTACGTGTCTTGAAATGTATCCCGCCGGCAATCTTCTCATCCCCGTAGAGCACGGACAGCTCGAAGCAATTCTCAAAGAGCCGCGGCAAGTACCTCGCGCCGCGGCTCTTGTGCTTCATCCGCATCCACTTGGCGGGGGCACGATGCACAATAAAGTTGTGTTTCGTGCCGCAGCCGCTCTGAACGACGCCGGTCTCATCACGCTCAGAATCAATTTTCGCGGCGTCGGACAAAGCACTGGCGAACACGACGAAGGTCGCGGTGAACAGGACGACGTCCGTGCGGGATTAGATTACCTCGCGCAGCAGTATTCTCAGGTGAGGTTGGTACTTTGTGGTTTCTCTTTCGGGGCGCGCGTCGGGTTGGACGTTGGGATCAACGACGATCGCGTTCAATACCTGATCGGCATCGGCACCCCGCTCGATAAGTATGACTTCAAGTTTCTCGAAGCGTGCCGCAAACCTCTGCTTCTCGTCCATGGCGAGCACGATGAGTTTGGCGACGTCGAACAGTTGCGGCAACTAGCCGCCGAACTTGAGAAACGCACTCACGTCCGGCTGGTTGTCATCCCCGGTGCCGCACACTTCTTCGAAAACAGCCTCGACGAACTCAAGCGCGCGATCAGCGATTGGATCAACGAACAGCTAGCGCATTAAGTGATTTGTCAGTTGTCCGTGGTCAGTTGTCCGTTGTCACTACTGACTACTGACTACTGACACTGGCTCTTGGTTCCTCGTTTTCAGCGGAACTAATGCTGATGAAATTCGACGTTTGCGGTTTTTTGTCACGCATTCGCAGTCGAATGAGCGTGAATCCGACGGCTAACACGACTGCTGCGACTGTGCCGCCGAGCAAGAGTTTTCCCAGATCGTCGAAAGCAGCCGTTGGAGGCTCTTGTAAATTGAGGAGAAGCAGGCAGAGCGGGAAGAAGTTCATTACCTCACGACCTTTCACGTCAGGTCCGTTTGGGCCGGGGATCGACGCGGAGTTAGACACCAGGATGCATGCGTTTGTTCCGCGCAGGCCCAAGCGCTTAGGATAGCGGCATGTCCGAAAACCGCGATCCTGCGATACGAATCACACTCTTGCCACGCGACACCAATTCACAGGGCACGATCTTTGGTGGCGTCATTCTCAGCTACATCGATACAGCCGGGGCTATCGAGGCCCATCGCCACACGCGCATGCCGCGCTTCGTCACCGTGGCGATGAAGGAAGTCATTTTTCACAAACCGGTTTTTGTCGGCGACCTGGTGAGCTTCTACTGTGAGACGCTCCGCGTCGGAACTACTTCGATCACTGTGCGTGTTGTGGTGGAAGTTGAGCGGTTGGGAAAAAGTGAGCGAGTGCGCGTGACGGAAGCGGAAGTGATTTATGTAGCGGTGAATGAAAAGGGTGACAAGGTTCCGATAGAGAAGAAGTGAGCTTGGTACTTGTCAGTAGTCATTGGTCAGTAGTCAGTGGTCAGTAGTTAGTAGTTTGTCAGTATCGAGAACTACTGACAACGGACAACTGACCACTGACTACTGACCAAGCTCAATTCAACCTTGACTGCATGCGCCGAAGCGCGACGGCCGCTTCTCTGAAGTTTGGCTTCTGCTTCAACGCCAAGCCATAGTGCCTTGCAGCCTCCAGAAACTTGCGACGGTTCTCGTAGACCCTCCCTAGATTGAAGTGCGGAAATGCGTACGACTCATATCGCGGCGCGAGCAGCGCGCGTTTGAACCAACGCACCGACCCGTACGAATCACCCTTCGCTAACATGTAACTCCCGATGTCGTTGTAAGGATTACCCAGGGTTTCGTCCACTCGAATCGCTTCCAAACATTCGTCGATCGCTTCGTCGTACCGCTCCTGAAAACTATAAACCCAACCAAGAAACGTGTGCGCTTCCGCCGTCGGAAACGTCTCAATCGATCGCTTGTAAAGCTCGATCGCGCGATCGTAGTCGTTCGCCTGCTGCGCCTCGTACGCCTCGTGGAATAATTGGTTCGCTTCATACCGCCTGAGGTCTGAAGCGTCGTCGTAAGCGTTCATAACCATTACTTACAGTTAGAAGCAGCCTTCTGCGCTGTATCCAAGCGTTTAATTCGTCCTTCGGCCTTCGGCGCAATCGCTCTCCCCGCGGCGAATACGCGTTTGAGCGCGTCAGAATCGATCGGCGCCTTATCAGGCGAAAGCAAAACTGGCGCGCCTTTGAACATCGTGTAACCGTCGCCGCCATCAAGCCCGATGAACGTCGACGTCGCGAGCGAGTACTTCCGAGTTTCGTTCAGCGGCTGACCGTTGACCTTAACTTCGATCACCCGCGAACCAGGAGCTTTCGAAGCGTCGAACGAAAACTGGACCCCGGAAACCTGCGGAAAACCACCGGGCTCGGAGCCTGGCCCGGTCCGGCTAACGCCGTGCTCCAACGCTGTCTTCAACATCGCTCCGGTGACCTCAATCTTAACCAACTTGTTCTTAAAAGGCAGAATCGACAACACATCCCGAATCAGGATTCGCCCGCGCGGGATCAGCGAATCAGCGCGTATGGAGCCTCCGTTCATAAAGCCGATATCGGCCACCAGTGTTTTGCGAAACGAATCCGCGACAAGGTTACCGACGTTCGTCTCGCGCGTCCGGTTTTCCGCGCTGCGAGCGTCGAGTGCGACCGTCGAACGGCCCACCGGTTTCGACAACTCAGCCAGCAAATTCGCGTACTTGCGATAAACCGCGGCAAACTCGGGCGCCTCTTTGGTTTTGCTATCGACTTGAATCACTCTCCAGTCGATGCTCTCGAGTTCACCGGTCGTTTGCGAGATATTCAGATCAATCTGTCCAAGCTCGCGCGCATCGGCCGTCATCTTGAAGATCGGCGCATGCCCGGCGTGCGACTCGAGCAACGTGTGTTCGTGGCCACCGATGATCAGGTCGACGTCAGCACACCGCGCCACTTCCTTGTCTTCACGCATGGACAAATGCGTCAGCGCCACAATGACCTTCACGCCCTGCGCCTTTAGCTCAGAGACCATCTGTTTCGCCGTATCGCAGGAATTGCGAAACTCGACGTCCGGACCGGGCCGCGACGTGCTCTTCGTCTCCGGCAACACCAGGCCAAACAATCCAACCTTCACACCGTTAAATTCGCGAATCACATACCGCGGCACGTCGCCAAACGGTTTACCGGTTTTTAAATCGATGACGTTCGCCGCAACCCAGCCAAACTTCGACTCCTTGATGCGATCGCGCAGCACGTCTGGTCCAAAGTCAAACTCGTGATTGCCGAACGTGGCGTAGTCGAGACCCGCTGCGTTCCACGCGTCGATCATCTGCGCGCCTTTGTAAGTGATCGACTCGACTGACGGCGAGATCGTGTCGCCCGCCATCAGGAACAATGTGTTCGGGTTCTGCTCTCGGATCGATTTCGTAAGCGTGAGCACGCGTGCGAGACCGCCCGTCGTCCCCTGATCTACGGGTGCGAACTGGTAGACGTCGTTAACTTGCAACAACGTGACTTTGACATTGCACTGCTTTTCCTGCGCGGTGATTGAAAAGATCGCCGTTAGAAAAAGGATCAGAGCCAGCGCTGTTCGGCGTAGATGGAGGTTCATATTGTTTGACCTTTCATGAGTCGTGTCGCATGAGTCGTGCTTGGGTCGTGCCTGAGTCGTGCCTAAGTCGTGTTTGCCTAGAGGCGTGAATTATACTCACCCCTGTTGATGTCGAATAGAGAAACACTTTTCATCACCGGATTTCCGGGGTTTATCGCCGATCGTCTGTTGGAACGCCTCGCCCGATACGATTGTCATTTCCTACTCCTGGTCCAGCCATCATTCCTCGCGCGAGCGCGCGACGAGATTGCGCGGATTGCGGGTCTCACTGGAAAGCCGGTTGAGCAGTTTCAGATCGTCGAAGGCGACATAACCCACGCGGAGTTGGGATTGTCGCTGCTTGATGCTGCTGAGGTGCGCGAAGAGACGACGAGAGTCTTTCATCTCGCCGCGGTCTACGATCTCGCCGTAGCGCGCCAGCTCGCACTGCACGTCAACATGGTCGGCACGATGCACGTGCTTCAGTTTGCACAACTAATGCCGAGCCTTCGTCACTTCCACTACGTCTCGACCTGTTACGTTGCCGGCAAGCGAGAAGGCGTGATTCTCGAAACCGAACTTCGTCACGAAGCGGGTTATCGCAACTTCTACGAAGAGTCGAAATACCTGGCTGAGATGGAAGCAGAATCAGCAAAAAAGGTTTTGCCGATCACGATTCATCGTCCGGCAGTGGTGTGTGGTGATTCCAAGACCGGCGAAACAGTGAAGTACGATGGCGTTTACTATCTGATTCATTATCTGCTGCGCCGGCCCAACCTGCTGTCGTTAATCAACATCGGAAATCGTGAGGTCAGTTTGAATCTTGTTCCGGTTGACTTCGTGGTTGACGCGATGGCGGCACTGGCGTTTGACGAGCGATCGATTGGCAAGACAGTGCAACTCGCAGATCCGTCACCGCTAACCACTAACGACTTATTCAATTCGATCGCACGCGCGATTAACGGCAGCCGATCCCGCGTCACGGCGCCGCGCTCCTGGGTCTACTTTTTTCTCATGTTGCCGCCATCGCCGAAGATCACGGGACTGCCGCACCATGCAGTTCCCTACTTCTTCGTGAAACAGCTTTACGACACCAGCCAGGCTCAAGAACTGCTTGCGCCGCACGGCATCCACTGCCCGCCATTCGAAAGCTACGTCAAGAAAATCGTTGAATTCGCTGCCGAAAATTCTGTTTTGAACCACAGATAACACCGACCTCACGCCCGCTTGACAATCTGGGGCTTTAGAATTAGTCTAAGTCCATCTTGAAAGGGACGAAGCTAACACCACAGCGCGAAGCAGTCTATGAGGTGATTCGTGGACGCCACGATCACCCCACCGCGAGCGATATTTTCGAGGCGGCTCGCCGTCGCCTGCCCGGGATCAGCTACGCAACCGTCTACAACTCGCTGCGCTACCTGAAAGATGCCGGGCTCGTTCACGAGATTAGTTTTGGCGACAGCGCCAGCCGTTACGACGGCGTGATGGAACGTCATGACCACGCGATCTGCAATGAATGCGGGAAGTTGGTCGATTTGGATATGCCGGAAGCCGCGAAGCTGATGCCGGCGGCTGCGCGAAAGTCGCGCTTCAGACCGCAATCGGTTCATTTTACGCTGAGGGGAGTTTGTCCGGATTGTTGCGGGCCCCAGTAACTACTGGCATGGCTCGCCGGGTCTTAATAAATTATTTCAACTTTTTTGGAGGATACATGACAGCAGCAACAGCAGCGGCAATGGATAAGGCGATGGTTGGCCAGCCGGCGCCGGATTTTGAAATGGCCTCAACGAAGAATATCGAGAAGCTCAACGAGCCGGTACGCCTTTCCGATTATCGTGGCAAGTGGCTCGTGATGGTGTTTTATCCACTCGATTTCACGTTCGTTTGTCCGACTGAATTGACGACCTTCAGCGATCGTTACCAGGACTTTGTCGACATCGGCGCAGACGTCATCGGCATCTCGACTGACTCCGTTTACTCGCACCGTGCGTGGATCAACACGCCGCGTGACAAAGGCGGCGTCGCGGATCTTAAGTACCCGCTGGCCGCCGACGCGACGAAGAAAGTCGCGAACGATTACGGCGTGCTCATCGAGAGCCGCGGCATCGCGCTTCGCGGACTCTTTGTGATCGATCCGGAGGGAATTCTGCGCTACAAGGTCGTTCACGACTTGAACGTCGGACGTTCGGCCGAAGAGACGCTGAGAGTTATTCAGGCGTTACAGACTGGTGGTTTGTGCCAGGCAGAGTGGAAACCAGGTCAGAAGACGCTCAACTAACAACAGGGGTTAGATCCGTGTTTTCCTCGTCCCGAGGAGAACACGGATCTAAAAAAACTAATGGCAATGAAAATAGGGACACCGATGCCCCGGCTTGATGGGGCGACCGAATGGTTCGGAGGAACACAGGCAGCGGCGGAAGCGGACGCCGAGGGCCGTCCGACGCTGGTGCATTTCTGGTCGGCTAGTTGCGGCATTTGCAAAGACAACCTGCCGCGCATCGGGCAATGGCGCGACGAAAAGAAGGACCACGGGCTGCACGTGATCGGCATTCACATGCCGCGTTACGAGAGCGATACTGACGTCGAGCTCGTTCGCGAATTGATTGGAAAGCATGGTGTGACTGAACCGGTTGCCGTAGACAACGAGCACAAACTGAAAGAAGCGTTTCACAATCATCAGGGTTTCGTGCCGGCTTACTACCTTTTCGATCGCGAGGGAAAACTGCGGAGCTTTGCGGCGGGCGAGCGTGGTTTGGACATGCTCAAGTCAGCACTTGAACGCGTCCTGGCGACGGAGGCGGCGGTCGCAACTTAAGTTACGAACCGCCAAGGAACTCCAGGAGGCGGTACGCAAGATAGACGCTAATGAAAATGCTGGCGACCGCCAGTCCGATCAGAACGGCGATTATTCCGCCGACAAATAACCAGTCGCTGGCGCTCCCGGCGCTCGCTTCATCCGCTGAAACTGTCGCACGCTTCCTGAGTAGATCGAGGTTTCTTTGATTCGACTTCCACCACGCATCGAAGAGGTCTCCCACCACAGGTAACGATCCGATTGCGTAATCGAGCGCATAAATCAACCCCATCCGCAGCAGCGTGATCTTCGGCACGCGATACCGCACCGCATTGACGAGAATGTAGAACGAAACGAGCGACGAGGCCGTGTCGCCGAAACCGGGAATGAGACCGATCACGGCGTCGAGTCCGAAGCGCCAGCCCAGCACCGGCACCCGAAACAGATCGTCCATGAGCCATGCGAGATTGTCGAGGCTCTTATCTGTCGAGATCCGTGTTACCGGATACGTGTCATTTGCTGCCAAAAGAATTTCCCAACCTTGGCTAATGCTCCGAAGGCGTTTTTGTCGCCTGACCGTTGCGGGGCTTGTTTGGAGGGGATACCCAAAGTCGCCGCCAACTCCGCGTCGGGTGGCGCAATATCTTCATCACCACGTTTCGCGCTAAGCCAGCGGGTAAATGTACGACCAATCATGCGTCTTTGTTCGACCGGGGCTTCGGCGACGAGCGCAATCCGCAGGTCTTCCATTTGGGCGATTTCGTAGAGGTTCGCCTGGTAGTAGTTGCGCAGAGCGGCGAAGATCTTCTCATCGCCAAGGGAACGTTGCAGATCGACGAACATCAGTGCGCCTTTCGCGGTGACGATGGCGGCGTACTGAAAAGTGTTCCGGTAATCTCGTGAAGGACGATTTGCGTCCATGTCGTCGCCGCCGAAAGTGCGGTAGAGCCGGTAAACGCCGCGCACTTGATCTTCGAGAACAGCAGCGGCTTTTTCCGCACCGTAAATGCTCTTGTAGTAGAGCAACGAGGACCAGACGGACAGCGCTTCGTCCAGCACCGGTTCGCGCGCTGGGTCGTTTCCGACCGCCGCGCCCCACCACTGATGCGCGACTAGATGCGCCACCGTCCATTCCAGACTTTCTTCAACCGATGGGCGTTGCTCGATGATGATCTGCGGCAGGTTACGCACAGCCGGAGAGTCGAAGTCGACGTAAAAAGCGCTGGCAATGACGTTCAATCCAGAGAACTCACAACTTCCAATACCGGCGACGAGCGGAGCCTCAGCTACACTGATCGTCTTGAACGGTAACTGCCCGAAGGTCGACGTAAAAACGCGCACCGCGTTTGCCGCCACTGTCAGCGCTCGCTTGCCGACGCGTTCATGATCCGCGAGATAGATTGAGCGAACCTTGATGCCCTCTACTTCGGTGTGTTCGCTGCGCAAGCTGCGGCCCGCGAGAATCGCAAAGTCACGCAATGCAGAGCCGGCGAATGTTTGACCGCTCTTGTCAGACTTGTTGCTTTCGCTGCCTGAAGTAAATACCTCGACGCCTGTCGGAACGCCGACAGTCACCTCGTAGTCGGCTGCTTCGTTGAAGACAAAGTCGCCGACAGACGGTTCGAGTTTGCGCCGCCATTCATCGCCGTCGTGAACGGCAAGAACGGGATAACCAGCTCCAAGCAACATCACGCCGCGACATTGAAAGTTAATGTCGCGTGCACGACGCGTCTCGCGATCGCTTCGAAGCGCTGCGCTTACTTGCTTTACAACGTGAGTCGTCAAGCTCGTTTCGTCGCGATCGATTTCCGGCACGGTGCCTTTGAACTTGATGACGACCTCGGTCGCGTTACCGGGCGGGACCGGTTCGCGAAGATTGATTCGCAACGTCGTGCCCTGATCGTCGAGCGAGATGAGCAGCGGCGTGTCGTCTAAGCCGGATCGGACTTCGACAATGTCGAGTCGCGGTTCGTCGATTTCAGCAGAGCCCGAATTGTTTGCAGGAGCCTGTTCGCCGGTGCGGATGTTGGGATAAAGGTGAAAATAAAGTACTGAGCTCGGCTTCTCGCTGCGATTGATCCAGCGGACGCGCTCCATGCCGGTGTAGGAACGCTTTTCGAAGTCGATCTTGAAGTCGATCTTGTACGAGTGTCTCGTTTGCGCGTTCACATTCTGAACCGCAATCAGGACAAACACGAACAAGAATAATTTGGCGTTGAATCTCACCTGATAACAATCGACCTAATCACATCGCCACGAATTATGTTGTCCACGACTTCCATACCGACGATCACCCGTCCGAAAACCGTGTAGCCGCCATCGAGATGCGGCTGCGGCGAGTGAGTCACAAACCATTGCGAGCTGCCGGTGTCCTTGCCTGAAAGCGCCATTCCGACCGCCGCGCGATCGTAGGGCACTTCATTAATCTCGCAACGGATGGTGTGGTTTGGCGGGCCGCCATTGCCGTCACCGCGTGGATCGCCATCCTGAATCACAAAGTTGGGCACTACGCGGTGAATTGTAATGCCGTTGAAAAAAGACCGTTGGGCAAGTTGAACAAAATTGTCGACGGTCAGGGGGGCGGCCTCGGGGAGCAACTCAATAGTAAACGAACCCTTCGTGGTAGTCACGACGGCGCGGACTCTTTTGCCGACTCGAGCCAGGGCACGGCGGTAATCGGCGACCGTATTTCCCGTCTGCACAATGCCGATATGCAGGGAAACATCACCGGCGCCATTGGCTTTCAGGATGTTGACAGCGCGGCGGCGCACAAGATGATCGCGCCAGCCCAGAACCAACGTAATTGCTTTGTTGGCGGCTTCGGATTTTTGTTTGCCGAGCGCATCGAGAATGGAAAGCGCAGCGTCGTTCAAGGAATCCTTTTCCGTGCGAGGTAAAGCGGCGATCAAAGCGCGCGTGTTTGCTTCGGACGGCGGAAGCTCGCCCAACAGATCGGCAGCCGTGCCACGGACGATCACGTCAGCATGGTTGAGATACTTGAATAAGACGTCCGCGAGGTCTTTAGGTTTGAAGGCACCGTATGCGCGAAGCAGGTCGGGAATAGCGTATTCCAAGTGCGCCGACGCGGGCACTTTATCCCAACTTCGCGGATCGACTAGCGAAACGCGAAGTATCGACTCAGCCTTCGCTGCCAGTTCGGCCTTATTCTTGACGGTATCGGGTAGGGTTGCGATTTCGCGGAAACCGGCCGCAAGGCTCGCACCTTCACGCCAGTTGGTCTTGATTGTCGTCTCGCCTTTTGAAGGTTCGTTGGGCGAGAGGAAGCCCTTCATATATTCGTCGGGTGCGATTCGTGCCATCGCCACTTCAACTTCCGGCGCATGGAGATCGAGGTCGTCGCGAAGCGAAACAAGCCAGGCGAGCACTTGCTCGTTCTTAGCTTCCGTAAGCGCGACCAGACGACCGAACGTGGTAGCGATTTCAAGCATTTCGTTAGCTTCGGCTGGATTCTTGACCACTTTTTCGTGCTTTAGAAGGAGAGCGAGGCCGTGCTTGTGCAACGTGTCCACGGCGCGCGCATCTTTGAGTAACGCGAGCGAACGGATCGCACTAACGCGAACCCGTGAATCGGGATCGCCGACTGCGAGCTTCAAGATAGCATCGTAAGAAGCTTTATCTTCGGTTGCCCCGAGCACGCGAGCGGCGTTTGCGCGGACAATCGGCTCCGTGTCCATCAATAGTTTTCTAAGTTGTTCGTTTCCATCATTGAGGCGTAGACGGGCCAGTGTGTTACCCGCGTCCGCACGGACACGCGCCTCCGGGTGGCTCAGGAATTTGGCGATCGTCGGACCTGCGTTTGCTGGTCGCGCTCGGAGCGCTGCTGTTAAGCCGAGAATCGCGGTGAGACGATCCGAAATCGCAGTTGGATGTTTGAGCGCTTCAATGATCGCGGCACCGAGAGAAAGCCGGCGAGCTTCCTGCTCTCTCGGCAATGCGCCTGCGATCTTGCCCAATGCTTCAATCGCCCGTGCACGAACAATGAGCGGCTCATTCGTGTCCTTCAAGAGGGCCAACAACGGATCGGCGCCACTTGCCGCCTCAACTTCGCCGATTGCAAACGCGGCCATCGCGCGAACATCTGTTTCGGCGTCTTTAAGCAGACCAGCAAGCGTAGCGACTGAATCTTCATCACCGATTCGCCCAGCAGCCAGCGCGGCGCGTTTGCGAATCCGCGCACTGGGATTCGCTAACAGTTCTTTTAAATCAGTGTCCCAGCGTCGCTCATCTTCGGCCTTCAATATCCGTAATGAGACGTCGTTTTGAGCAAATCCCGTAACAAACACGACGACGACAACGATCCATCCAGCAATGAATCGAGCGGTTAGTTTTTGCTTAGGCATGAGACCCTCTATGTATCAAGGACTCACATATCTAATCAAGTGCCGGGCCGCTGGAAAATCGCGTCGTCGATTGCGACGTTGTGCCTGATTTCGTCGATAGTGATGACTAATGTGAGGTTTCCGATCATCTGCGTCAAGGTGCACGGCAGCCGAAAGCCCTCCACGTTGCGTCAGTCGCTGAAATCGACTTCGGATTGGATTCTTCATTCGTGTTTTTGTGTGAGGTGAGAAAGGAATCGGGGTGGCCGTGAAGGACCACCCCGCAGAACGATGCTCGCTAACCGAAGCGTTAGCTCACGACGTTTGAAACGCTCGGAATATCCGCTGCCTTAGCGGCGGCGGCGTCTGCTGCGCGAAGTGGTTGCATCTTCGACGTGTCGAGCGGTTGGTCGTCGACCTTCTTGGTTTCTTTCTTTGATTTATCCACGGCTGCTGACATTTGCAGCATCTTGCAAGTGCCCTCGAATACTGCTCCCTGTTCGATGATCAGCGACGGCGTTTGAATGTTGCCGTTCACTTTCGCGGCGCGACCGAGTTCCAGCCGTTGCGTGGCAATGATGTCGCCATTAATTGTGCCATGAATCACGGCGACGGCGACTTCGATATTGGCGTCGACTTTACCATTCGCGCCGACGATCAAGGTGCCGCTCGTGGAACTGACGCGACCCGACAGGTGGCCATCCACCCTCATCATCGCTTTAAAGTTAGCCTCTCCAGTCATTACCGTTCCGCCGCCCACGAAACCACTGAGCGTGCCTTCTTTAATGTCGCGCGCGAGAGTTTCGCTCTCGGTCATCGCGCCACGAGGCTGCGCGGGGGGTTCGGTCGCCGGTTTCGCTTCAACACCTGTTCCCTGATAGGAGGAGTAGGTCTTGGCATTCGAGTAGTCAGGAACCTCCGGCTTGCGGGTGGAGGAGTCGTTATCTTCCTGATCCTTGGGATTCTTTCCTATCCTGAGCATTAGTTACCTCCGTAATATGGGGGCGCGGATGTTTAGTCACCGGCTGTCGGAACCTTGAAGCAACGAAACGACGCGCTTGCCTTTTGTCGTGGATTATTCGCTAGCTTTGGGTGCCAGCGACGAATGATTGACCGCCAAAAGCGGGCTGTTAATGATAGACAAACATTCCCGTCAGTGTCTAGTCTAAATTTCCCCGACTATCAGGCCCGTCTCGTTATATTTCAGTTACAAACGCTATACTCTTGTGGATTTCTAAAATGCGAACTGAAGATAAAACTCAGATCAGATTACTGCGCCGAATGGGCGAAGCCATCGCCGACTTCGGCATGATTGACGACGGCGACCGGATTATGGTCTGTCTTTCCGGCGGAAAAGACAGTCACACCATGTTGGATCTGCTACTCGACATGCAACGACGCGCGCCAGTGCGTTTTGAGATACTGGCGGTCAACCTGGATCAAAAACAACCCGGCTTTCCGGCTGGCGTCCTGCCAGAATATCTCCGCGGATTGGGCGTATCGTTTCGCATCGTCGAGGAAGACACTTACTCGATCGTCAAACGCCTGGTTCCGGAGGGTAAAACGTACTGTTCCGTCTGCTCGCGTCTGCGCCGCGGCATTCTCTACAACATCGCCGTTGAAGAAGGTTGCAACAAGATCGCGCTCGGACATCATGCCGACGACATCATCTCGACGCTCTTGCTGAATCTCTTTTACGTAGGCACGCTCAAGGCGATGCCGCCGAAGCTCCGTTCGAACGACGGTCGCAATACAGTGATTCGTCCGATGGCCTATTGCTCTGAACGTGACATCGCCGAGTATGCGGAGTTGAGACAGTTTCCGATCATTCCGTGCGACCTCTGCGGCTCGCAAACCAATCTGAAGCGTGTGCAGATCAAGAACCTAATCGCTGGGCTCGAAAAAGATATTCCGCACATTCGCGCGTCGATGCTCAACGCGCTCGGAAACACCGTGCCGTCGCATTTGTTGGACCATCAGTTGTTCGACTTCAAGAACCTTCTTCATGCTGAGTTTGGCGATATCGAAGCTGAACTGGAATTGGTTTAAGTTGCATGGCGAAACCCGTCGTTCCCGACTTCAGTGAATTTCCTCCGGGAACAGTTACGGAGTACACGACGCTCGTCTGCCTCGCTTGCATCTTCGACATCTTCACTAAACAGATCGGGCTCGCGCCGCGATCGGCGTACTCCGAGATCAAACGTTACAGTCCAACTGTAGAAGAATTGACATCGCGGAAGGCGGTGCGTCCGTTTTTCGATAGCGAAGAGAAACATCCGCGATGTCCCTACTGCGATGCCGCCAAGCGCTGGCATGCGAGGCTCGACACACATTGCATCGAAGGTGGCAAGACTACCGACGCGCCTCGGCGCAAGCTCGTGAAGAGTATCGAAAAGAAAGGCGATCAGTTTGCGGTAACGGAGGTGAAGTCTGATCGCCGGCGCGCGTTCTTCGACTGGCTCGACACGTTGCGAATCACGCTCGATCTTAGTGAGCCTGAGTGGTTGCTGGGCGCGACGAAGGCGTTTCTCGAACGAAAAGAACCGAAGCAGGATTGGGACCAGATCTTCGACGATGTGCGATCAATTCGCCCGTCGGCACGGCTTGAAGATGGTTGGGAATGTGAGGGATCGAGGCTGTTTTTATCGCCGGCGCTTTATAACGAGAGTCTATTGGTCCAATACCTCGTTAGCCGTTCGCATGAGCATGGGGGACGGACTTTAGCGGGGCGGTTGACTCTGATGGAGTTGATCCGACGCATGCGCCGCGGTGGGTATCTAGAGACGCATCAGATTTTGGACACGGATCAGTTTGAAATCTTTGAAAAGCTGATTGATGAAGTTGCGGGATCCGGCAACGTGAAGCTCTATTTCATCGTCGATCGACGCGAGTTTCTCGATAAAGTGAAATCCGTGTACACAGCTTACGCGTGAGTCAGCGCTTGTATTTGTGGATGAGTTGCTGCAAACCTTTGGTGGATTGGTTGTTGCGATACTTGTAGTAGGTCGTCAGGTCGGGAATTACTTGCTGCATCAGTTGCACGTACTCCTGACGTCCCAACGCGAGCCCAGCGGCATGTGCGTAGGCATCGATGATCGGATCCAGTAGCGCGTCCAGTTTCTTCAGCGTTTCCTGTTTTTGTTTCCCTTCAGGTAACCCTTCGTACGCTTCCATCTGCGTCACATAATCAGCATGCATGACTCGCCCGAGCAACGCGTAGTTCGACGGATCGTCCGGCCGCAGCGTTGTTGCTTTGCTGAGTCGTGCTTTCGCTTCGTCGGTGTTTCCCTTGCCGAGGTAGAGGATCGCCGTTTGTTGATACAGCGAACCTAATTCGGAAGCGTAGTCGAGCGAAGAACTATTCGATAAATCACCGGCCACTCTCGGCACTTTCGGTCTTGCTTCGATCAACGCGATCGCTTTCAGCCCGTACTGCAACGCGACCTCAACATGCTCGCGATTTCGTTTGCGGACTTCTTCAGCTCCGGCGCTAGTCATCTGGATCAACACATACAGATCGTCCGGGTTCTTCGCGAGGATCTCAGCCGCTAACTTGAATGCGTCCTTCGAGCGATTACCGGTTGCGTACGCTTCCAGCGCAACGGGCTTCAGTATTTCGCGCTCTTTGTCGGTGGTGAAGATCGTGTGTGCGCGTTGAACGAGTGCGATCGCAACGGTGCCGTTTTGCACTTTGAGGATTTCGGCGGCGACGAGTTCAGCGGCTTTAATGCGTGAGTTACTGTTCGGAAACCGGTTTATGAACTCCTCCGCTGCCGCAAGTTTTGTTGACGGGTTAGTGGCAAGCTCGATCGCTGAGAATGCTTGTGCTTCGGTCAGTTGACCCGTCTGCGCGAAAAGCAGTTCGGCAGCGAGGACCACCGTGCATAACAATTTGAGCAACAGCCGCCACATAAACTGAAATTGGTCACAACAAGGATCGCGCGTGCTTCAACACATTGTCTACGTTGAATCCGAGGTTCTTCAACGCCACGTCACCCGGCGCCGACGCGCCAAAACGATCCAGACAAACCACATCACCAGCATCACCGACGTACCGATCCCAACCCTGCCGCACGCCAGCTTCAACCGACAGCCGCGCTTTGATCGACGGTGGCAAAACTTCGTCGCGATACTCTTTCGACTCCGCGTCAAACAATTCCCAGCACGGCATTGAAACGACGCGTGTTGGCACGCCTTCAGCCTGTAACTTCTCACGCGCTTCAAGCGTCAGCGAAACTTCCGATCCGGTTCCGATCAGAATCAGTTTCGGCGTCGTTGCTGCGCCTTCAGCGGTTGCGGCCTCGGCGAGAATGTACGCCCCGCGTCGCAATCCATCAGCCGCTGCAAATTTTTTGCGATCGATCACGGAAACTTTCTGCCGCGTCAACGCTAGCGCCGTCGGCGCTTTCCTTCGCAGGATCGCGATCCGCCACGCTTCGCTGACCTCCGCCGGATCGGCTGGACGAATCAAAAACAGGTGCGGAATCGCACGCAATGCCGCAAGATGTTCGATCGGTTGATGTGTTGGACCATCCTCACCAAGACCAACCGAATCGTGCGTAAAAACATAAATCACCTGCACTTCGGACAGCGCCGCGAGCCTGATCGCCGGCCGCATGTAATCCGAGAAAGTCATGAACGTTCCGCCGAACGGAATCAAGCCTCCGTTCAACGAAATGCCTGTCAACGTCGAACCCATCGCGTGTTCGCGCACGCCGAAATGAATTATGCGTCCATCGTACGCACCGGCCGCGAAACTGTGACTGCTCTTGATGTCGGTGTTGTTCGAAACGCCGAGATCCGCTGAACCCCCGATGAGCATCGGCATCACCGGCGCGAGTGCGTTGATGACTTCACCACTGGCGACGCGCGTTGCCACCGCCTTCGCATCTTCAAACTTCGGCAAGTGTTCTTCCCATCCCTCGGGTAGCTCACCGCTGATCGTCTGCTGAAATAGTTTGCCATCGTCGGTGTGCTTTTCGTCGTAGCGCTTCACCAGTTCGCGCCATTCGTTTTCCAACTGCTCGCCACGTTCCACCGCTTCACGGAAGTGGCGAAGCGCCTCGTCAGGAATGTAAAACTGCTGGTCTTCGGGCCAACCAAGATGTCGCTTCGTTTCGCGCACGGCGTCTTCACCCGGCGCGTCGCTGTGCGCTTTGCGCGTGCCCTGCGTCGGCATGCCGTAGCCGATGACGGTCTTGATTGAAATCAAGCTTGGTTTATTAGTCACCGTCTGCGCTTCACGAATGGCAGCTTCGATATCGCCGAGATTGTTACCATCGAGAACTGTCAGCGTGTGCCATCCATACGCTTCAAATCGCTTTGGCACGTCTTCGCTGTACGCGAGATTGGTGAACCCTTCGATCGTGACGTTGTTGTCGTCATAGAGATAGATCAGTTTGCCGAGTTGCAGGTGACCCGCCAGCGACGCTGCTTCAGCAGCGACACCTTCCATCAGATCGCCGTCGGAAACGATGGCGTAAACGTAATGATCGATGAGGGGAAACTCTGGTTTGTTGAACTTTGCGCCGAGGTGCGCGGCGCCCATTGCCATGCCGACGCCGTTGGCGAACCCCTGGCCGAGTGGACCAGTCGTGATCTCCACGCCTGGCGCTAGCCCGTACTCAGGATGGCCTGGCGTTTTGGAATCCCACTGGCGAAAGTTCTTCAACTCGTCGAGCGAAAGATCGTAGCCGGTGAGGTGAAGCAACGAGTAAAGCAACATCGATCCGTGTCCGGCTGACAACAGAAACCGATCTCGATTTTCCCATTTCGGATTTGTCGGATTGTGGCGCAGAAAGCGCGTCCAAAGCACGTACGCCATCGGAGCGGCGCCGAGCGGCAGACCCGGGTGTCCGGAGTTAGCTTTCTGGACGGCGTCGATCGATAAGGCGCGAATTGTGTTGATGCAAAGTTGATCGAGTTCGGGATTGATGTTTGAGTTTTCCTTCTGCACAGGCGCGCTCATTAGGCTCCTCTGTTGTACTCCCGCAAAGGCGCAAAGACGCAAAGAAAGACACCTTTTCTTTGCGCCTTGGCGTCTTTGCGGGAGAAACTGTTTTCAAGTCTTTCGACCGAATAATAGAGCGTAAAGTTCTTCTTGTCGTGCAAGGCCTTCGCGATACCGGGCATGCCGCACCATGTCCGGTTGAAAGACGTCAGGTTCAAAAACCTCGGCCGACGAAACTGAAACGTCTTCGATAGTTGCTATTTTGCCCACCGCTTCCAGCGCAAGCAAGGCAGCGCCGCGAGTCGACGCTTCCCGCACGTTTCCAAGGGTAACTGGACGGCCTAAAACATCGGCGATGATTTGAATCCAAACCGGCGAGTAACGCAGTGCGTTGCCGCTCGCGACGATGCTTGCGTTTGGCGCGACAGCATCGAGAGCACGCGCGATCAAGGCAAAGCGATACGCGATCGCTTCAAGCGCGGCGCGAACAATCTCGACCGGTTGCGTTTCCTGTTTGAGTCCAAGGATGACGCCGCGAGCATCAGGCGACCATCCGGTGCTCCTTTCGCCAGACCAGAACGGCATGATCGTCAATCCATGCGAATCAGGTTCAAGCGCACTGAGTTCGGATTCAAGATCCGCCGTCTCGAGGTTCAACGATTCGCGCAACCAGCGAACCAACCCACCGCCGTCAGAGAGCGCGCCGCCAACCGCCACGCGCGTGCGACTGGCGCGATAACTCCACAACGCCGGAGGTAGCTCGTCAGGTGGGCCACCTGCAAATACAACTCGCATCGCGCCCGATGTGCCTACCATTAAAGCGACCTTGTCTTTCGTAGTGCAGCCAGCGCCAATGTTGTTTGTTGCGCCATCGCCAACGATCACCGCGAGTTTTGCTCCTGCCAGTGCGGGCCAACGACGCGCAAAAGGTTCCGTTAATCGGGGCCGATCTTCATCGTCGATTCGCGGTAGTGTGTCGGGCGAGATGTCGAGCGCGCGAACGAAATCCCAGTCCCAATCGCATGCTTGTTGATTGAACAGGCCCGTTGCGGAAGCTAGCGAAATACTCCCCCCGGTGCCACCAAACAAACGTAAGCAAAGATACTCGCCGAAACCAAGCCATTGATGTGTCGCGGCGAAGCTCTCGGGCCACTCGTTTCTGATCCAACGGAGCTTCGCGGGCCAGTAACTCGGGTGAAATCTACAACCCGTTCGCAAGTGGATCTCGCTTTCGTTAAACGAAGCGCGAAGGTTGTTAGCGATGCGGGCGGCGCGCGTATCGGCCCAACTCAGCAACGGTGTTGTCGGCACGCCCGTCGCGTCTACGCCGACGAGACTGTGCCAGAAAGTCGATAGGGCAATGAATTGGATCTCGTTTGTGTATGACGAAGAGGCAAGCAGCTCATCGATGGTGGAGATGACCTCTTCTACGAGCGCATCAGGATCAAACTCACCGAGATCTGAAACTACGCTGGGTCGCGTGCCTGGGTGCAAGATCCTTTCTGCGCCCGCGTCATCGAACAAAGAGGCACGCACACCTGACGTGCCGACGTCAATGCTCAACAGGAACGCGGGCCTACTGCCTGCCATCACTGAAAGAATACCGGGCGCCGGCTCAACTCCGTCAACAACCTCATCGAGGACGCTGCTCATTTGTTTGTTGGTGCGGGCCAAGAATCGCACATGCGTTGCAATCTGTGCAATCTGTGGTTTAATCCCCCCGCCTTGAGATCATATCCCCTGCGCTGGTTGCTTCTCGCGGGCGTCCTTCATGTGGCGCTAACCACCACCATTTTCGTCATCGGTCATTTCCAACTGCTGCCGTCTGCTTTCGATCCGAATGGCATTGGCCTTACTTTCGCGATCGACGGCGCTACTTACCGCCGGCTCGCAAGCGAGATGGCGACGCACTGGCAAACGTATGGAATCTCTCCCTGGCTCGACATCAAATCGCCGCTCCATGCCAGACTCTACTCGATACCGTTTGCGATCCTCGGACGGCTTTTGGGCCATAACATTCTCGCCGCCGAGCCACTGAACCTCTTCTACTATCTCGCCACGCTGATAGTGATCTATTTTCTGGGTCGCGAGCTCTTCAACGCTCGGGCAGCGCTCCTCGCAGCGGCGATTGTCGGGCTGTGGCCGTCGTTTCTGCTGCACTCGACGCAACTGATCCGCGATCCGCTGGCGATAACTTGTTTGCTTAGTCTGTTGCTGATCCTCGTGCTGTTGTTGAATCGCGTCTTCGCATGGCGTCAGGTGCTGGCGTTGGGTGTTGGTGGTGCGCTGCTGGTCACGGTGTTCTGGGTGGTTCGCGGAAACATGTGGAATGCGGTCGTAGTCGCGGTCGGTCTAACTCTGATCTTGTTTTCGTTTCGCATGATTCGGGAACGAAAATTTATGACCGGCAATGCGGTTGTGCTGGCTTCGATTATCCTCGTGATGTTGTTCGTTCCTTCGCGACTCGAAAGCACAACGCTCGTTGGACACCGCCCCCCTGCGACGCCGCTCGCGATCCCTTCGGCGTCACAACCTGCGCCGCGTGAAGGAGTCTTTACCAGGGCGATAAACCAGATCCGGGATCGTCGCGCTGGGTTTCGCTTCTACGACGCCCGGGAATCCGATATCCGCGGGGACGTTCAGTTCGCAAATGCCTCCGACATTGTACGGTTCGTGCCCGAAGCGGTGGTGGTTGGATTTATGGCGCCGTTTCCGCGCCAGTGGATCGAAGTGGGACGCTATGGCGCCGCAGGTCGCCTGCTCAGCGGCGTGGAAATGCTAGTGCTGTACTTGCTCTACGTGGCGGTGGGGATCTGTTTGTGGCGAGAACGTCGCCGCATAGCGATGTGGTTGATTTTTCTGACTGCTACAGCAGGGTTGATCGGCCTGGGATTGGTGGTCGTAAACGCCGGCGCGCTTTATCGACTTCGTTACGTGTTTTGGATCATGCTGATCATCATTGCCGCGCAGGGAATTTACCTGACGACTCGCCGGACCACCTCGATGAAGTCGTGAATATCATCTTCCGTCGTGTCGAACGAGCACATCAGTCTCACTTCCGAAATTGCTTCGTTCCAAACATAAAAGAAGTACTTCTTCTGCAACTCTGGGATGAACTGCTTCGGCACGGTTGCAAACACGCCATTCGCCTCGACCGCTTGCGTCAGCGATATTTTGCCGCCCGGTACCTTTTCCAACTCGCTCGCGAGTAGTCGCGCCATGCGGTTCGCATGCGCGGCACTGCGACGCCATAAATCTCCCGACAACAGCGCCTCGAATTGCGCGGAGATGAAACGCATCTTCGAAGGCAGGTGCATTCCTTGTTTGCGGATGAACTTGAAATCCTGGGCCATCTTCGGATCGAAGAAGATAACGGCCTCGCCGTAGATCATCCCGTTCTTCGTTCCACCAAACGAAAGGACGTCAACACCGCAGTCCACGGTGATCGACTTCAAGCTTGAGTCGAGAGTCGCGGCAGCGTTTGCGAGTCGTGCGCCGTCGACGTGGAGCAGCATGTTGTTCGCGTGCGCAAAGTTCGCTATCGCTTTCAACTCCTGCTTTGTATAAACGGTGCCCATCTCGGTCGCCTGCGAGATTGAGACGACGCGGGGTTGCACGTGATGCTCGTTACCAAACACAAGAACCAACGGTTCAAGTTGTTCGACGTGCAGTTTGCCGTCGGGGGTTTGCAGTGCAATGAGTTTGCAACCGGTGAACTTCTCCGGAGCGCCACACTCGTCCACGTTAATGTGCGCGGTCTCTGCACAAATCACCGCGTTATACGGTTTGGTGATCGCTTTGAGCCCGAGTGTGTTTGCGCCTGTGCCGCCGAACACGAAGAAAACTTCGACGTCTTTGCCGAAATGTTTTTTGAACAGCTTGACCACGCGTGCCGTCACGTCGTCGTCGCCGTACGCAACAACGTGACCCTCGTTAACCGCGCGGATCGCTTCGACGATTTCCGGATGAACTCCGGCGTTGTTGTCACTCGCGAAACTTCGGCGTGCGCGTATCGTTTTCGTCATAAGGTTTCCCGCAAAGACGCAAAGGCGCTAAGAAAGATTTCTTATTCTTTGCCGGTGTCCATTAACTCTTCTCTCCCGCTCCCGTCCCTTTGCGTCTTTGCGCCTTTGCGGGAACTTTCATTCTTCTCTCACAACTCACAGTTTTCCCGCTTTGAAGTCACGCGCAATCTCACGGGCGGCGTTTGCCCCGGGCAGGCCGGTGAGACCGCCGCCGGGATGCGTACCCGCCCCGCACAGGTACAATCGTTTTAGCGGCGTGCGATATTGCGCCCAGCCAATCAGCGGACGAAACGTGAAAAACTGATCGATTGTCTGTTCGCCGTGATGAATGTGACCACCGCTAAGGCCGTAGGTCTGTTCGAGATCGAGAGGCGTGATCACATGTCGCGCAACAATCAAATCCTTTAAGTTCGGTGCGTACTGCGATATCCGATCGACCACAACATCCGCTAACTCCTCGCGCCGCGTATTCCAATCCCCTTCTTTCAATTTGTATGGCGCAAACTGTGCGTGGATCGACATCACGTCAGGGGACGGAATCGCGATGTCGAGATATGGCTCGCGCGAGAATTCACCATACTTCGACGCATCGAATGCGCGCTCGAGGTAGTCGATCTCCGGTCCGATATGAATTCGCCCGCTTAGCTTCGCTTCGTCGTCGACACCTATAAAACTCAGCGATCCCGACAGTATCAGATTGATCTTCGCCACGGCCCCAGGCGCGCGATAGTTGCGCATCTTCAACAGGAAATTCGGATCCAGCTCAACCGGATCGACAAGCTTCAAAAACGTCGTGCGTGGATCAGCGTTTGAAACTACGGCACGCGCCTCGATTTCTTCGCCGCCGCGAAGAACCACTTTTCCGTCCTCAATCCGTGCGACTTCCGCGACGGTGCGTATTTCAGCTCCAGCACTCTTGGCCGCATCGCCAAGTGCCTGCGCGAGTGCACTCATACCGCCCTTTACAAACGTGGATGACCCAATCGCGCTGCCGTCCATCGCGGCCTGCCATAACAACCCAAGACTTGTTCCCGCCGACCATGGACCAGCAAACGCGCCGTGAATTCCGCGAGCCGCCACCGTTGCTCGCAACAACTCAGTCTCGAACCACTCGGCGACAAGATCCGCCACCGCCATCGGTCCCCAACGCAGTAGCCGGTACTCGTCCTTCTTGCCCAGCTTGCGAAACGACAGTCCGACTTTTCCAAGCTGCCACACGTCAGCTTTCGAAGGTTGATCGATCGAGGGCGGCGTCATCGATAGCAACGGCGCGAGCACGCGACCGATTCGCGCAAAGCTCTCAACGAACTCCGGATAACTCTTCGCATCCTTCGCCGAGAACTTTTCAATCTCTTTGACCGTCGCTCCTACATCATCGTTGTAGATGCAAAGCGACCTCCCATCGTCTGACAACGCGAGCACTCGCACTTTCGGAGTGATCAATTCAACACGCAGATTAAGATCCGTGATGATCTGCGGTGAAAACGGACCCGTGGCATGGTCCAACTCGGCCCCGCCGCCAACAACGTCACGCCGCTCCAGGACAAGCGTCTTCAACCCGCCCTTCGCGAGATAACATGCGGCCACTAACCCGTTGTGGCCACCACCGATGATGACGACGTCGTACCTCACACGAATCTTTTCCAGTCTCTCAACAACTGCAACGCTCCGTTTCGTCCGGGCGCACCCATGATGCCGCCGCCCGGATGCGTCGCGGAGCCACACATGTAAAGGCCCTTGATCGGCGTGCGATATTGCGCCCAGCCCGGCGCGGGTCGCAGAAAGAAGAGTTGCTCGAGCGTCAGTTCGCCCTGGAAGATGTTTCCCTCGGACAGACCAAAATCACGTTCGAGATCCAGCGGCGTCAACACCTGTCGATCGCGAATCAACTCACGGATGTTCGGCGCATGCTCCGCGATCGTATCGACCACGGTGTCACCAAACTCATCGCGCTTCTGGTCCCAGTTCCCTTCTTTTAAGTTGTACGGAGCGTACTGCACGAAACACGACATCACGTGCTTGCCCGGCGGCGCGACGGAAGGATCGGTAAGACTCGGAATCACCATGTCGATGTACGGCCGTCGCGAGAAGCGCCCGTACTTCGCTTCGTCATACGCGCGTTCCATATACTCAACGCTCGGCGAAATCGAAACCGCACCGCGCAAATGCGCGCCTGGACCAGGCATCGCTTTGAAGTCCGGCAAACCGTCGAGCGCGAGATTCACTTTGCCTGACGACCCGCGATACTTGTAACGCTTCAGGTCTGCACAAAAGTCATCCGGAAGATGTTGCTCGCCGATCATCTTCATGAACGTCAATCGCGGATCGACGCTCGAGGACACAACGTCGGCACGAATCTCATCGCCGTTCTCTAACACCACCCCGACAGCACGACCATTCTTCAACATGATCGAAGCAATGGGCGCTTCGGTGCGAATCTCAACACCCGCTTCACGCGCCGCGTCTCCGATCGCATTCGAGATCGCACCAGTGCCTCCGCGCGCAAATCCCCACGAACGAAACGCGCCGTCGATCTCGCCCATGTAGTGATGCAGCAACACGTACGCAGTGCCCGGCGACCGGACGCCAAGGAAGGTGCCGATGATGCCCGATGCCGACATCGTCGCTTTGAGCACGTCTGTCTCGAACCATTGATCGAGAAAGTCGACCGCGCTCATCGTCATCAACTGGACCTGGTTGTATTTATCGTCGTCGGAAAGTTTCTGAAAACGCCGGCCCAGGAACGCGAGGTTCTTCCAACCCTTTGGATCGAGTGTTGTAGGGTCGGGAGGCGTCATACTCATGATCGGCTTCACGAAGTGGGCCATCTCGATCATGGCTTTGCCATACTCGTCGTAAGCTTCGGCGTCGAGTCGGGAATGGCGCGCGATCTCGCGTCGCGTCCGCGCGTGATCGTTGACGCGCCAGAGATAGTCGCCGTTCGGCATCGGAGTGAACGTGCCGTCGAGCGGAAGTATTTCCAACCCGTGACGCGGCAGGTCTAGTTCGCGAATAATCTCCGGCCTGAGCAGCGAGACGACGTAAGAACAGACAGAAAATTTAAAGCCGGGAAAGACTTCTTCCGTCACTGCGGCGCCGCCGAGCACGTGACGGCGCTCCAGCACCAATACTTTCTTACCCGCGCGCGCGAGATAAGCAGCGTTCACCAGACCGTTGTGTCCGCCGCCGATCACGACGACGTCGTACTTTTGCGTCATGTTGTTTGGGTAATGCAGCTTGCTGAAGAATCGTTAGCATACTTATAATCGCTCGCCCTGACAAACGCTGCTTAGGTCTTTGTGCTTTGTACTTTGTGCTTTGTCGAGTCGGTTTGCAAAGTACAAAGAACAAAGAACAAAGCTCCAACAAAACATGCCGATCGGAACCGCATTTCACGAACGAACGTTTCCACTATGCGAAAGTCTTAGCTATCGCGAGTGGTCCGGATACTACGCCGTCAGTTCTTACGAACCGCATCACGAACATGAGTACAACGCGATTCGCAATGCCGCGGCGTTGATCGACATTTCGCCGCTGTTTAAGTACCGGCTCACTGGCAAGGACGCGACGCGGCTCGTCGACCGCGTGATCACACGCGACATGCGGAAGGTCTCGGTGGGCCAGGTTGTTTATACGCCGTGGTGTGACGAGCGCGGCAAAGTGATCGACGACGGTACGGTGTCGCGTCTTGAAGAGAATGTTTATCGTTGGACCGCCGCTGATCCAAGCTTGCGCTGGTTTACGCAGAATGCGGCGGGCATGGATGTACACATCGAAGACATTTCGGAAAGCGTTTCCGCCCTCGCGTTGCAAGGTCCCACGTCGGGAAGACTTTTGAAGAGTCTCGTCACCGACGCTGATATCGCGGGCTTGAAATACTTTCGTGTCACGCGCGCGACGATCGCCGGCATTCCGGTCGAAATTTCGCGCACGGGTTACACTGGCGACCTCGGTTACGAGATCTGGATCGCTTCGGAGCACGCGTTAAAAGTTTGGGATGCGCTGTTTGAAGCCGGCAAGGCATTTGATATTCACGCCGCAGGAATGCTGGCGCTCGACGTCGCGCGCGTTGAGGCGGGCTTGTTGCTCATCGACGTTGATTTCAACAGTAGTAAGAAAGCCCTCGTCGACGAACAACGCTACACGCCTTATGAAATGGGTCTCGGAAGGCTCGTCAATCTCGACAAGAACCGCTTCGTGGGCCAGGCAGCGTTGATCGCGGAACACGAACGCGGACCAGCGCGCGAGATCGTCGGTCTGGAGATCGATTGGCCGCAGGTCGAGAGTATTTACGAAAATGTTGGGTTGCCGCCCTCGATTTCGCCGATGGCTTCGCGTGTGGCGGTGCCGATCTACAAGGAAGGTATTCAGGTCGGGAAAGCAACGACGAGCACCTGGTCGCCGACGTTGAAGAAGATGATCGCGCTCGCAACGATCAATCGTGGTTACACGCGCCCAGGCACGAAACTGCAATTCGAGATCACGGTCGAAGCGGTAAGACATCACGTGCGCGCGACGGTGGTGAAGACGCCGTTCTTCAATCCCAAACGCAAGACAGCAACACCGGTCGTTTAGATCATGAGAATCGTCGACGAGTACGATCCCGATCTCCCACTGGACCATGCGTTGACCATCCCTGCCTCATGGTATGTAGATAAAGACCTCTACAATCTGGAACTCAAATCTGTGTTTTCAAATACCTGGCAACTGGCAGCTCGTGTGGACCAGGTGTTGCAGCCAGGCGAGTACGTCGCCACTGACGTAGCTGGAGAACCCATCGTCATTGTCCGCGGGAACGATGGTGTTTTGCGCGGATTTTTCAACGTGTGCCGCCATCACGCCGCGGCAGTGATGACCGAACCGCACGGAAAAACAGCACACCTTCGGTGCCCTTATCACGGCTGGACCTACTCGCTTGAAGGTGAGTTGAAAGGCACGCCAGACTTTTCGGGCGTCTGCGATTTTGATCGCGCGCAGAATAGCCTTGTACCAGTGGATTTGATTGAGTGGGAGAACTGGATTTTCGTCAAACTCAATAGCGGACAGGTTTCGTTTACCACAGATCTAACGGATCAAATAAGAGCGTTAGAATTAAACAAACTGCATTGGTTCGAGCGCCGTCATTACCACTTCGACTGCAACTGGAAAGTGTTTGTCGACAACTATCTCGACGGCGGTTATCACGTCCCCTATCTGCACAAAGGCCTCGACAGCGTGCTCGACTACACTGCGTACATGATCGAGAACGGCAAGCGTCATTGTTTGCAGTGGAGCCCGATCGTCAGCGACGGCGCCGAAGCCGAGACCGGCGCTGTGCGACAGGGCGATCGCGCGCTCTATTACTGGATTTATCCAAACTTCATGATCAATTGGTACGACGGCGTGATGGATACGAACTTCGTCGTTCCTCGTGGTGTGGACCAGACCGAGGTAATTTTCGATTTTTACTTTCCTGATGTAGTCAGCGAAGACGCGCGGCAGCGCAATCTCGCGAGTGTTGCGGTGGGCCAACGCATCCAGGATGAAGACGTCGCGATCTGCAAGTCGGTCCAGCGCGGTTTGAGCTCTCGCGCTTACAATGCCGGGCGTCTGTCTGTAAGACGCGAAGCCGGGGAGCATCTCTTTCACCGGCTACTGCATGCTGATCTGAGCAGCCACAAATAACACCACATTGCAAACAACAACCCCCGATTCGCCTTCGTTAAGCACGCAACGCGGTCAGTTGTGGCGTGTGCTTGGCGTCGGATTTGGTCTCGCGGTGATCATCGGCAATACGATCGGCGCGGGAATCTTCCGCGCGCCGGGAACGATCGCGGGAGAGTTGCCGAATGTGTGGCTGTTCCTTGGCGTGTGGGTGGTCGGTGGACTCTACGCGTTGCTCGGCGCGATCTCGCTGGCCGAACTTGGCACGATGATTCCGCGATCCGGCGGCCAGTATGTCTACTCGCGCTACGCGTTGGGTGAGTACGCGGGGTTCGTTGTTGGTTGGAGCGACTGGATCTCGTCGTGTGGTTCTACGGCAACTGTCGCGCTGCTAATCGGGCAGTTTTCCGGAGCTCTCGTGCCGGCGTTGGCAGGTAAAGGTCCGGGAGTGGCGGCTGCGGTCGTGATCGTGTTTGCGGCCTTGCAGTGGCGCGGCATTGTTTGGGGAAGCAACATTCAAAACCTCACGAGCCTGATGAAAGCACTCGCTTTTCTGGCACTGATCGGGGCTGCGTTCATGATTGGCAGCGGTGGTTCTTTCACGACTTCCGAAACCCATTCATCGCCCATCGGTATGGCGCTGATCTTCGCCGTTGTGCTTTCACTTCGAGAAGTGATCTACACGTTCGACGGCTGGAGCGGTGTCATCTACTTCTCCGAAGAAGTGAAGAACCCGGAACGTGACATTCCGCGGTCGCTGTTTGGTGGTGTCTTGACGATCACCGCGATCTATTTGCTGGTTAACGTCGCGCTGCTTTACGTGTTGCCGATTTCGGGAATTGCCGGCAAGGAGTTTGCGGCTGGTGAGGCGGCAACTGTGATTTTCGGCAACTACGGCGACACGATCTTTCGCTGTCTTACGATCGTCTCGATGCTGAGCGGGATCAATGCGCTGCACCTGATGGCAACGCGCGTGATTTTTGGCATGAGTCGCGACGGACTGTTTACAACCCGAGCAGCTGTCGTTAACGACGGCGGCACGCCGAGTGTGTCGCTGTGGCTGAGCGCTCTCGTGGCGCTTCTGTTCGTCGTCTTCGGACAGACGGCCGGCTGGGTGATTACGATCGTCTCCTTTTTCTTTGTCGCCAATTACATCCTTTCCTTCGTTTCGCTTTTCGTATTACGGCGGCGTGAATCGCACAAGTTGCGTCCGTACCGCGCGTGGGGTTATCCGTGGACCACTGGCCTGGCGTTGATTGGATCGGTGTTGTTTCTTACGGGTGCGGTTGCGAGTGATCCGTGGAACAGTGGTTATGCGTTGGCGTTGCTGGCGGCGAGTTATCCGGTGTTCCGTTTGATCATGTGGGCGCGCTAAATTACGCGGTATCCTTCATTATCTACGTCCAAAACCCTTACGGTTGATTGAATCTTGTGCGCGCGAAAGCAGCTCGCGATTTTGCTGCCGATCTGTTTTTCGTTCGCGTCAACGAGCGCGACGATGCTCGGTCCGGCACCACTTAAAGCAACGCCTAATAATCCGGGCATTTGCGGAAGCGCGAGCGCTTCCGCAAGACCGGGAACGAGTGACTCCCGACGTGGTTGATGTAATCGATCTCGCATTGCTTCCCAGAACAGATCGTAGCGCCGCTGGGCGAGCGCGGCAATGAAAACCGCCGTGCGTTGCAGATTGTGTACAGCGTCAGCGCGACTGATGCTTCTCGGCAGCGCAGCACGAGCGACGTGCGTGGGTAACTGCGATCGCGGTGACACGACAACCACACGAATGTGTTTGGGCCAATCAAAGCGTGTGGTTACGACGCTACCGTCCTTCTTGACGCAACTGGCAACAAAGCCGCCGAGCAAGGTGGCTGTGACGTTGTCAGGATGTCCTTCAAACTCGGTGGCGTAATTTTGAATTGTTTGATCGTCGATTTCGCGGCCGCCAAGTAAGCCGCCTAACTTAATGCCGGCGACGATCGCGGCGGCACTGCTACCGAGTCCACTCGCCAGCGGAATCTCGTTGTGAACGATCATGTCGACGGGCGGAAGTTCGATCGATTCGCGCCCCGCGGCAAACACCATCGCGCGGTAGACGAGATTCGAAGCATTGCGCGGGAGAGCTCGATTCTCTTTCGCTCCTGTCGTGCGGACTCGACACGCCGCAGCACCTTTTCGCGCGACGGAGCAGCGCACTGTCAAGTAGACCTTCAACGCCAGACCAAAGCAATCAAACCCTGGTCCAAGATTCGACGTCGACGCCGGTAAGCAAACTTCAAATGCTTTTGATTCGCGCGCCATCCGGAGCGACCAGCTTCCCTTCGTGATACTTGATCACGTAATCCGTGTCTTTTAATAAGTGTCCTGTCAGAACTGCCACAACAGCTTCGTCCTTCTTGATTACATTTTCATTAACGAGTTTGCGAATACCAGCGACCGTCGTCGCCGACGCTGGTTCGCAACCAATGCCGTCGCGACCAATCACGGCTTTCGCGTCGGCGATCTCTTGTTCGCTAACGGTTAGCACGCATCCGGCGGTGTCCCGTACTGCGCTCCACGCCTTTTTCCACGACACAGGAGCACCGATCTTGATCGCCGATGCCAGCGTTTGCGGATGCTCTTCGTCAACGATCTCGGCCGCACGCTCGCGAAAGAACCGAGCGAATGGCGCCGCACCTTCAGCTTGCACAACAGTGATCGGCGGCTGTCGATCGAGCAACCCCGCGTCGACCAGTTCACGAAACCCTTTGCCAAACGCAGAACTGTTGCCGAGATTTCCTCCCGGCACGACGAGGTGGTCCGGCGCTCGCCATTCGAGTTGTTCGGCCAGTTCGAACGCGACTGTCTTCTGGCCTTCTATGCGAAACGGATTGATCGAGTTGACGAGATACGCCGATCCGTCTTCGACAAGCTCGCGAATCGCGCGCATGCATGTGTCAAAGTTGCCTTCAATCTCCTGCACCTTTGCGCCGTAGTCCAACGCCTGGGCCAACTTCGCAGCACTCACCTGACCGGAAGGAGCGAGGATCATGCACTCCATCGTCGCCCGCGCGGCGTAAGCAGCCAAACTCGCAGCCGTGTTTCCCGTACTCGCGCAAACAACACGCTGCATGCCGAGTTTCCTGGCTTGCGTAACCGCCACCGTCATGCCCGCGTCTTTGAACGAGCCCGTCGGATTGTTCCCCTGGTGCTTCAACTTAAGCGCCTCGACGCCGCAATACTGCGCACAACGCGGCGCGTCATAAAGTTGCGTATTCCCCTCACCCAGCGAAACCACTTCAACGTCATCGTCAAACGGCAGAAACTCACGAAATCGCCATACGCCACTCCGATTTCGACCATCTAAAGACATCCGGCGCTCTCGCCAGATCTCACGCAACGCCCCGGGGTTAAAAACGCCCGCCGCAGTTCGCTCAATCTCCAGCAAGTCTCCACACCTCGCGCACACATACACCGCTTCGTCAATACCAAACACGGTTCGACAATCGCCGTTAATGCACCGCTGCACAAACTCACTCATAACAATTGCAACATTTCTACTGCACCTGGCTAAGTTCAATCGTTAGTTAAACGCGCCGGCACAGCGGCATGTGGTTTGCCCAAAGCCCGGTTGGACCATTGAACAAATGGTTCAATCCTAAAATGAAATGAGCCTGCCTATCATGACACATCGCGTCGCTTATCTGCTGGTTCTCATGGTCGCCGTAAGTGTGAATGCTTATGCCCAAACGACGGAACAAAACGTTAACGTGACCATCAAACCTTCGCAAACCGTCGAAGAACGCGTCGCTGACTCTATCA